>OLSM01000298.1_pt1 | contig 50444 bp, 51 predicted proteins | sample 1672721 | NCBI WGS metagenome assembly OLSM01 (sample SAMEA3136717, study PRJEB25190) | human gut metagenome
TGTGTTATCTGAACCATGAGACTCCCTGGCAGTTATTGATTGCCACCATACTCAGCGCCCAGTGCACAGATGCGAGGGTCAATATCGTAACACAGGACTTATTTCAGAAGTATGACACGGTGGAGAAGTTTGCCAATGCAGATCTGAAGGAATTGGAGAAGGATATTAAGCCCACCGGCTTCTACCATACCAAAGCTAAAAATATCATCGCCTGCACAAAGGCCCTCGTAGATCGGTTTGGCGGGGAGGTCCCGCGCAGTCTGGAAGAACTAACCTCTCTGGCAGGGGTAGGGCGCAAGACCGCGAATGTTATCCGCGGAAATATATACCACGAGCCGAGCGTGGTGGTGGATACGCATGTCAAACGAATCTCAAAACGTCTGGGGCTTACAGAAAATGAGGACCCGGAAAAGATCGAACAGGATTTGATGAGAGCACTTCCAAAAGACCACTGGATTCTGTATAATATACAGATTATTACATTCGGACGTTCCATCTGTACGGCCAGGAGTCCAAAGTGCGGGGAATGCTTCTTGCAAAAATATTGTAAAGAGTATAGAATAAAATCTAACTAACTAAAATTTGATTCAGGTATAAAGAGGTGAATGAGGTTGAATTTCTATAATAAAAAGGTAAGAAGGATTATATCAATTGTCATTATGGTCATTATCCTGGCGATGGTCGCTACGATGGTAATACCATATCTTGTATAATAGGGAAGTGAATTAAGAAGTCAGGTGAAATGATATGGCAGACAGAAGAAGAAAACGAAGAAGACGCAGACAACAGAGAAGAGCTGTTATCGGAACAGCCTTCGTTTTGGTGTGCGCACTTCTGGTCATTGTCTGTGTGCAGATTTTTCTCCGGAGCTATATCCGGAAGTTTGACAGCCATAGGATTATTCAGGGCGTTTCTGTGGGGTATACGGATGTGTCCGGTCTGACGGTGGAGAAAGCAAAGGAAAAGGTGGAGTCGGAGGTAACGGCATCCATGAAGGCCAGATTGGATCTGACGCTGGAGGACGGCAGACATTCGGAGGTAGAGCTGTCGGCTCTTGGGATTTCCGTAAAAGACCTGGATAAGACGCTTAGGGAGGCGCTTGACTATGGCAGGAAGGGCAGTGCAGTCCAATGCTATAAGATTATGAAGAAGGCCGAGAAGAATGAGAATAAGAAAAAGTTCCCGGTGGAGTATCAGGTTACTGAGAAGTCGGCAAAGGAGGCATTGAACCACGCGATGTGCCAGGTTCTGCACCTACCGGAAAATGCAAAAGTGACACAGGATGATTCCGGTGTGGTGATTGTGGAGCAGAAGGCTGGTGAAGTACTGGATATCGAGAAGACGGTGAAGAGCATCAACAAATTGCTAGGCGGCGATTGGGACGGGAAGGACGCCAGTATTCCTGCTTATGTGGAATATATTGATCCGGAGGTGACAAAAGCGGATTTAAAGGACGTTACCGACCTGCTGGGTAGTTTCACGACTTTTTATGGAAGCGATGGTTCCGGGCGTGCGCAGAACATAGAGAGCGGTGCAAAGCACATCGACGGAGCCTTTTTGAAACCGGGCGAAGAATATTCTGCCAATGCGGCGATGGAGCCCTATACCGAGGAGAACGGATTTACCACGGCGGCCTCCTATGAGGATGATAAGGTGGTGGAATCCATGGGAGGCGGTATCTGCCAGATCTCTACGACGCTGTATAATGCGGTGCTCTTTGCAGAGCTGGAAGTGACGGAGCGTTCTCCTCATACCATGCTTATCTCCTATGTGGACCGTTCCCAGGATGCTGCAATTGCAGATGATGTGAAGGATTTGAAGTTTAAAAATAATCAGCAGACACCGATTTATATAGAAGGAATTCTTGCGGACGGCTGTATCACGTTTAACATATATGGCAAGGAAACCCGGGATCCAGGAAGAACTCTTGAATTTGTCAGCGAGACGACAAATGAAACGATGCCGGAGGGGAAACGATTCGTTGCGACTGAAGAGCCGGCAGGAACGCTGTATACCACCCGGCAGGCACAGCCGGAGATTTCCGCACGCCTTTGGAAGGTTGTATACCAGGATGGCGAGGAACAGAGCCGTCAGATTATAAATAACAGCCAGTACGTACCGGTGAAAGAGACAGTTGCAGTGGGAACCGCATCTGCGAATCCCGAAGTGACAGAAAAGATCAATCAGGCAATCCAGACTCAGGATGAGGCAAGGATACTGAGTGCTGTCCAGGGGGACAGTCAGGCGGAAAACCAGGAGGACAGCCAGGGAGCCGTCCAGGAGAATAACGGGGAGCAGGGACAGTGAATCTATGAAAGCAGGCAATATATCACAGACTATATGGAAACGGTCTGTAAAAAAACAACTGCATACTGAAAGGAAAGAAGTTCTCTTCCAGCCATCGGCGGAAGAGGCGTGCAGCGTGGTTCGTATTTCGAAAGGAAAGCTGGCTGTGTGCGCACAGGCAGAGGTCTCTGGAGCTTCCGTGAGGACAGGGATCTATGCGGCAGTAAGGGCGCTGAATGATCTGGCGGTTCATGGGGTTGAACCGACGGCATTGACCGTACAGATTTTGCTGACGCCGGATGCGCAGGAGGGTGATCTGAAAGCGATGACCGGCTGTCTGGAATCCGTTTGCCTGGAGGCAGGTGTGCAGCTAGCCTGTGTGCGGGCCGAGGTGACTCCGGCCGTTGTCCGGACGGTTATATTTGTGACGGCGCAGGGAGAGGCGGCGGAGGATGCGCTGCTACGTCCTGCTTATGCCCTTCCGGGACAGGATATCGTACTGTGCGGCTATGCAGGACTGGAGGGCATGCTGCGGATTCTGGATGAGCGGGAAGAAGAGCTGGGCAGGAGATTTGTTCCCGCCTTCATTCAGCAGATGAAGCAACTCAGAGGGAACGTGCTGGCGCTTGATGCCGCCCGTGCAGCGGCCGCTGCCGGAGTAAAGGCGATGTACCAGGTTGGAAGCGGCGGGATATTTGCCGGCCTTTGGGAACTGGCAGAGGCGGCAGGAATCGGTCTGGATGTGGAACTGTCCGGTATATCTGTTAGACAGGAGACTGTGGAGCTCTGCGAGTATTATAACCTGAATCCCTATCAGCTGACATCTGCGGGCTGCATCCTTATGACTGCCCGGGACGGAGATGCGCTTGTGAAAGCGCTGGAAAGGGTGGGCGCACGAGCCAGCAAGCTTGGGGTTACCACGGACAAGAAGGCCAGGGTAATCACAAGCGGTGAAGAACAACGATACTTAGACAGGCCGGCTCCAGATGAACTGATGTGCTGGTGGGAGCGGACCGGCGGTACGGATTGCCGGCCTGTGTAAATATAGATTTCCGTACGGCATACGCTGTGCGGCCGCACGGAGGGAACAGTTCAGGCCTGCCTGAATTGCTGCGCGCGAAGCAAAGAGGATCTAAGATACACAATGGCAGAATGAAGGAGGAGTAGAAATGGATAACCTGAGAAATGAAATTTTAAGATATCTGGAGACAAACAGCCGGGTCAATCTGGCGGAACTTGGAGTTCTGGTCGGAGTGGATGAGACGACAGTGGCAAATGAGATTGCCGATATGGAAAAAGAAAAGATTATCTGCGGATACCATACGCTGATCGACTGGGATAAGGCTGGCGTGGAGTCTGTGACAGCACTGATTGAGGTGCGCGTGACACCGCAGCGCAACCAGGGATTTGACCGGATTGCAGAGAGAATCTACAATTATCCGGAAGTACATGCGGTATACCTGATATCCGGAGGATACGACCTGCTCGTGACACTAGAGGGAAAAACACTGAAAGAAGTATCCCGCTTTGTGTCTGAGAAGCTTTCACCTATTGATGCTGTGATCAGTACTGCAACATATTTTATATTGAAAAAATACAAAGACCATGGAACGGTTTTGGTACCGAAGAAAGAATCAGAAAGGATGCTGGTGACACCGTAATGAGAAATCCATTATCTAAAAAAATAATCGAAATCGAACCGTCCGGCATCCGCAAGTTCTTTGACGTGGCAAATGAGATGAAAGATGCGATTTCACTGGGCGTGGGGGAACCGGACTTTGACACTCCCTGGCGGATACGTGAGGAGGGCATCTTTTCTCTGGAAAGGGGCCGCACCTTCTATACATCCAATGCCGGACTGCAGGAATTAAGGGATGAGATCTGTAATTATCTGGAGCGAAAGATTCATGTCAGATATGATTCCAGACATGAGACCCTGGTTACCGTGGGCGGCAGCGAGGCCATTGATGTGGGTCTGCGCTGTATGCTGGATCCCGGAGATGAAGTTCTGATTCCACAGCCCAGTTATGTATCCTATCTACCATGTACCGTCATGGCAGACGGCAAACCGGTTGTAATACCTCTGCAGTATGAAAATGAGTTTAAGCTGACGGTTGAAGACCTGGAGAAGTATATTTCTCCAAGGACGAAAGTGTTGATCATGCCTTTCCCTAATAATCCGACAGGATCCATTATGACAAAAGAGGATCTGGAGCCGGTGGCAGAGTTTGTAAAAGAACATGATCTATATGTCATCTCAGACGAGATTTATTCAGAACTGACCTACAAAACTGAGCACGTATCCATCGCCAGCCTTCCGGGAATGCGGGAGAGGACGATAGTGATCAACGGCTTTTCCAAAGGATTCGCTATGACGGGATGGCGCCTTGGCTATTGCTGTGGTCCGGAGACAATTATCGAACAGATGGTGAAACTACACCAGTTCGCCATCATGTGCGCGCCTACAAACAGCCAGTATGCAGCGATTGAGGGCCTGAGAAACTGCGACGATGAGGTGGAGGAGATGCGCAAATCCTATAATCAGAGAAGGCGTTTTCTGATGCATGAATTCGCTCGCATGGGGCTGGAATGCTTTGAACCATTCGGTGCATTTTATGTATTCCCAAGCATCCTGGAGTTTAATATGACATCCGAGGAGTTTGCAACCCGCCTTCTGGAGGAGGAGAAGGTCGCTGTTGTTCCCGGAACCGCATTTGGAAAATGCGGAGAGGGCTTTCTGCGTATCTCCTACGCATATTCCCTGGATGACCTGAAGGAAGCGCTGGGGCGTTTGGGCAGCTTTATTCAGCGCCTCAGAAACGAGAGGTAAATGCAATGCTTAATATTGTACTGCTGGAGCCGGAGATCCCGGCAAACACCGGGAACATCGGGAGAACCTGCGTAGCCACGAATACGCGCCTGCATCTGATTGAACCACTGGGGTTTAAGCTGAACGAGAAAGCGTTAAAGCGTGCGGGGATGGACTATTGGGCCGATCTGGATGTAACCACATATATTGATTTTAAAGATTTTCAAAAGAAAAATCCGGACGCCAGGTTATACATGGCTACTACAAAGGCGCCGAAAGTATACACGGAGGTTCACTATGAACCGGACTGCTATATCATGTTCGGAAAGGAAAGCGCCGGCATTCCGGAGGAGATTCTGGTGGAACATCAGGAGGATTGTGTCAGAATCCCTATGGACGGTGATATCCGTTCACTGAACCTGGGGAATTCCGTAGCGGTTATCTTATATGAGGCTTTGCGTCAGAACGGATTCTCCGGTATGAATCTCGAGGGGCATCTGCACCATCTGCACTGGCGGGAATGACAAACCGGAGCAGAGGTGTTATGAAAGACGGAGCATGGCGCGCGTCTCGCTGCAAGCATGCTTAAAATTAAAAAAATTGTGAATAGAAAGAACCAGAAAAAGGATAAATAAATCTTAATTTCTGGTTCTTTTTTTTGAACGGCAGCAATTGTTACCGAGGGACAGCCTGTTCCTGAAGAAAAAGGGAAGTTTTTGGATATAAAATATTTGATGTCTCCATTTTCGTATAGGCGGATATATAACCAGATATCTTCGCCAGGCTCCACGTAATTACGATTACCATCCTTGCGGCCAGCGATTAAGAAACTATTGTTCGCTGTAGTACTAGTCAGCACGAACATGATTTGGTACAATAAATTATTAACGGTACCTGACAAGAATTCCTTAATAAACATAAGAAAGTGAAAGGAAGTATAAGCAATGACAGAATATGTATTAAGTGAAGAGTTTAAAAGTAATGTGCAGCAGGAGATGGAGAGCAACCCTTTCGCTGTTTTAAGCCGCCTGATTTATCAAGAACTGTATCAGGAGGTGATTGAGGGGCATCTGTTGCCCGAACATAAGATCATTGAATCTAAAATTGCGAAAGAATTGAATGTTTCCCGTTCTCCTGTGAAAGTAGCACTTTCCGATATGGTGGATGAAGGGATTTTCTTCCGGGGCGTGGGAAAAACCGTCCATGTAAAGCCGATTTCTTATGAGGAATGTCTGTGGATTTATGAAGCAAGGATGACACTGGAACCCAAAGCTGCTTATCAGGCAGCAAAGCGGATCAAGCCTGCGGAGTTGCAGCAGTTAAAGGAACTTATCAGTAAATTTGAAGAGATCGACAATACCATGGATCAGAGAGAGTATACCAGAACAGATAAGCAGTTTCACGAGATTATCATCAAGGCATCCCGCAATCCATATTTGGTGAGTATGTACAAGTCTATAGAATGTCCTCTGGCCTGCTATCGCAATCAGCTCAACCAGCTTGCTTATGAAGAATGTTTTCAGCAGCATGACATGGGGAGCGGATCGGAGCATCACAAGGCAATATTTAACATGCTTAAAAACCATCTGCCCTTATTGGCGGAAGATGAGATGCGCAATGATATACAGCGGATGTATGGGACAATGTCACGGCTGAGAAAGTAAAGGTCAGAGTGCGTTACAGAAAATAATGAGTTTTAAGTTCATATACCCTGTAAAGAGACTATCATAGGTTTCTTTACAGGGTGTTTTATTTGTTGAAAATGTACAATATATAGATGAAAATATGAAGATTAAGTGCAATATAAACAGGAAAATAAAATAAATGTTTCCGAATACAAACAAAAAATACAAAAAAAATCGATTAAAGAACTTATTTTGACACATATTGTTGAGTGTTTATATAATAATCGTGGCAATAGAAAGAGAGGAGCGTATTCAAACAAAGGAGATTAGCTATGGAATACAAGACGATGCGCAATAATATGAAAGTTCCTATGCTCGGTCTGGGGTGCTATAAGTCCGAGGCTGAGGAAGGAATCCGCGCAGTGAAAAGTGCAATTGAGGTGGGGTACCGGCACATTGATACGGCAAACTTCTATGAAAACGAAGTATACGTAGGAAAAGGCATCCGTGAGAGCGGAATTGACAGGGGTGAACTTTTTGTAGTAAGTAAGATCTGGCCGACTAGCTACAAAACGCCGGAAACGGCTGTGGAGTACAGCATGAAGGCTCTGGATGTTGACTACATAGACATGTACCTGCTGCACTGGCCCGGTCAGAACGAGTATGCGCGATATCATGCTTTTGAGGCTTTACTGAAGTATAAAGAGAAGGGATATTTCAAAGAGATCGGGGTCTCCAATTTCAAAAAGGAACATCTGGAGGCGCTGACGGAGAAATTTGGTATCGTGCCGGTCATGAACCAGATTGAACTCTCCCCCTGGCTGCAGAAAAGGGAAGATTATCAGTACTGTACGGAAAAGAATATTACGATGACTGCCTGTGTGCCGTTTGCGAAGGGGTATATTCTGTCTGAGCCGCAGCTGGAACGGATTGCCGGAAAACACGGCAAAAATGTCGGTCAGGTCATACTGAGATGGAACATTCAGCGGGGCAACTGCGTCATCCCTAAATCATCGAAGCCCCACAGGATTGCCGATAATTTTAATATATTTGATTTCGAACTGGATGAAGAGGATATGTCTGTAATCGGCAGCATGGAAAACGGGAATGCATACTGCAGTGATTCCTCAGTATTCACGGGTGATTTCTGGAACATAGAGGATCATTTGCTGAACAGGAAGGAGAATATGTCATGAAAATAAAAAGAATCACGGCTTTAGGCTGCGCGGCTGCAATGGTTTCTGTCCTGCTTTTGGTCGGCTGCCAGAAAAAGGAAATAGAAAAGGTAGATCATGGAGTGATCAGGATCGCTTACAACAATGCAGAAGATTATCCGCATTTCAAGGCACTTAAATGGGCCTCCGAAGAAATAGAGAAGGTGACGGATGGGAGGTTTACGGTAAAGATTTATTCGAACGGAACACTGGGGGATCAGAGGGCGGCCCTCGAACTGACGCAGAATAACGCTGTTCAGATGTGCGTGGCCAATGCGACAATCGTGGAAAGCTATAACGGAGATTTCTCGGTCTTAAGCATGCCTTATTTATTTAAGGACAGTGATCATCAAAGGGAGGCATATACAAGCGGAATTCTGGACGATCTGTTCGATTCGACAGCGGAGCATGATTTTAAGATCGTCGGTGCATTTGGTTCTGGTTCCAGAAATATATTCTGTGCCAGAGAGGTGCGTGAACCGAGTGACCTGAAAGGACTCAAAATCCGTGTCATGCAGTCTGATAACATGGTGAAAATGCTGCATCTGATGGGCGGGACCGGGGTCCCGATGTCCGCATCCGAGCAGTATTCGGCCATGCAGCAGGGCGTGGTGGACGGAGCGGAATCCAATGAAATTGACTATGTGGGCAAGAAGTATTACGAGGTGGCACCTGTATTTTCAAGGACAGAGCATTGTTTTAGTACAGACTTTGTCGTGGCGAGCACACAGTTTCTGGAATCATTGTCAGAGGAAGATAAGGAACTGGTAGAAGGTGTTATGGACGAATGCGTTGAGAAGGAATTTGATTTCTGGGCGGAGATGGTGGAAGACAGCATTGAGCAGGCGCAGTCCCTTGGTATTGAGTTCATCGATGACGTAGATAAAGACGCTTTCGCGGAGAGCTTTACAGAATTTCAGGAATCAATCGCAAACAGCAATGACATGACAAAGAGTGTTTACGAGGCAATTGTTTCGCTGAGATCGGAGGGAGAAGAAAATGAGTAGTGTACGAAAGGTGATAGATAAGATTTTAGAGGCGGCGTCTATATTAATCCTTGGGATTATGACGATTCTTGTCGTATACCAGGTAGTGACCCGGTATGTCTTTAACAATCCCAGTTCATGGAGTGAAGCCATTGTTACGTATGGTTTTATCTGGCTGGCCATGCTCTGCGGTGCCTATGTGTTCGGAAAGAGGGATCATATGGCGATGACTTTTATACTGGATAAGTTCAAAGGAAAAAGAAAGATAATCGTTGAGATGATTAACGAGTTCCTGATTCTCCTTTTTGCAGCCGGAGTGCTGCTGGCCGGCGGATATTTTGGTGCACTGAAGCAAATGACCCAGGCGGATTCCATACTGCCGATTTCTATGGGAGTGATCTATATTGCCATCCCGATTGCGGGTGTCTTTATGTTTTTATATTTTATCTGCAATGAGTGGGATATGGTCCAGAAGCTGAAAGACCCGGATGAAAAAGAGAAGGAGGGGAAATAAGATGGATGTAGCTGTATTGGCGACAATAATTATGGTAGCGGCTTTGATTATATTTCTGATAATGGGCGTACCGATTGCAATCTCTATCGGATTGTCTTCCGCGATGGCAATGATGGTAATCCTGCCTGCAGATGTTGCTTTAGTGACATGTGCTCAGAAAATGTTTACTGGCCTGAATTCATTCCCGCTTCTTGCGATTCCGTTTTTCGTACTGGCCGGGAATTTTATGAATAATGGAGGGATCGCTGTGCGGATCGTCCGTCTTGCGGAGGCTTTATGCGGGAAACTGCCGGGTCCGCTGGCACAGAGCAATATCGTTGCAAACATGTTTTTCGGGGCAATTAGCGGAAGCGGCAATGCAGCAGCGGCAGCGATGGGCGGAACAATCGGTCCGATCGAGGAAGAGAGAGGTTATGCAAAGGAATACTCAGCGGCTGTGAATATTGCATCGGCCCCTACGGGAATGCTGATTCCACCCAGTAATGCGCTGATCGTATTTTCTACAGTCGGCGGTTCAGTCTCGGTAGCGGCACTGTTTATGGGTGGTTATATCCCCGGCATCCTCTGGGGGATTGCGGTCATGATTGTGGCCGGTTATATGGCAAAAAAACGCGGATACATCAATACAGAGAAGGTATCCGGAAAAATGAAACTGCAGTATTTTGTACAGGCTATCCCAAGCCTGATTCTTATCCTCATTATCATAGGCGGAATTCTGAGCGGGATTTTTACGGCCACAGAGGCTTCTGGAGTGGCAGTTGTTTACGCGATGGTTCTCAGCTTTATTTATAAAAGTATTACGGTGAAGGATCTGCCGAAGATTCTTCTGGATTCAGCGAAGACAACCGTTATCATCGTATTTTTGATTGGCGTGTCGTCCATTATGTCATGGATTATGGCCTATACAAGTATCCCGGATATTATTGCCACGGCAATGCTGGCGCTTACAAACAGTAAGATTATAACGTTGATTATTATTAATATCGTTCTGCTGCTGGTGGGAACTTTTATGGACCCGACACCTGCAATTTTAATTTTTACTCCGATCTTTATGCCTATCTGCGTCGGTTTCGGCATGAGTCCGATCCATTTCGGAATTATGCTTGTCTACAACTTGTGTATCGGTGCGATCACACCGCCGGTAGGAACAGTATTGTTTACAGGATGTAAGATCGGGAAAGTCACGATAGAGCAGGTGATTAAAACATTACTTCCATATTTTGCGGCGATTATCATTGTGTTGCTGCTTGTGACTTATATACCTGCCCTGTCCGAATTTCTGCCGTCTCTGAACGGTTATATATAGGGGGTATGAAATATGTCTGAGTGTTATTACTGCGAGAATGGCGAGGCCCTGGGAAGTCTGATGATCCATGTCAAAGACATAGGGAATGCGTCCGTCTACCTGTACAGGGATCAGACTCACAGGGGAAAATGTATCGTTGTCTACCGGACGGCACATAAAACAGAGTGGTACCAGCTCTCCGACGAAGAGCAGGCAGAACTGATTCATGCCGTCAGTAGGACCGCCGAAGCACTGGATAAGGTATTTTATCCGGATAAGATTAATTATGCAACATATGGGGATAAGGTAAATCATCTTCATGTACATATCGTGCCTAAATATAAGGACGGCCCCGACTGGGGCGTGCCTTTTAAAGATACACGTCCGCCGTTCCTGCTTGAGGAAAGACAGTATGATGAGCGGGTAAATGAAATCAGAGCTGCTATAGAACGTTTAGAATAGGATGGTGGGAGGAAAAAAGGTGAAACGAAAAAGAATCATAAATCTTATGTTTGTTTTTGTATTACTGTTTACGGTCGTTATGTCTGCAGGGTGCGGTAAAAATAAGGACGGCATCAAGCGTCTAAAGCTCTCTATTAATACGAACCAGTCCCAGGTTGATATGGCAGAAGCCATGCAGGAGCGGATTAAAGAGCTGTCAGAAGGAAGGATGGAGATCGATGTGTATGGGGACGGACAGTTAGGCGGTGACCGTGAAGTCGCAGAGACCGTACAGTATGGAAATATTGATATGTGTATTGTATCCACAACCCCGGTTGCAGCATTTTATCCGGACCTGAATGTATTTGATGCCCCGTTTTTGTTCAAGGATTCTGCACAGGCGCAGGAGATCCTGGACGGTGAGATCGGGCAGGATATAGCAAAAGGTATGGAGGATATCGGGTTTAAGGTACTGGGATTCCCGGAAAACGGATTCCGCCAGCTCTCCACTGCAGCAAAGGAGGTTCATTCACCGGCAGATCTGAAGGGGTTAAAAGTAAGGGTTATGGAAAGTGAGGTACATATTGAAACATGGAAGGCACTCGGTGCCAGCCCTACACCGATGGCATTCTCAGAATTATTTACTGCGCTCCAGCAGAAAACTGTGGACGGGCAGGATAATCCGTTTGTAACCGATCGGGATAACCGTTTCTATGAGGTGCAGGACTATATCATCGAAACAAACCATGTATATACCCCTTATTTGCTTCTGATGAGCAAGGACAGCTACGATAAACTGACTGACGAGGAAAAGGAGATCGTCGAGGAAGCAGGGGCATACGGTGTTTCCGTGCAGCGTGAAAAAACGGCAGAGTACGATGGGGATGCAGTGAAAGAGATGCAGGACAAGGGGGTTACCCTGATATCGCTGACCGATGAAGAAAAACAGCAGTTCCGTGATGCAGTCTCGGACATATACAGTCTGGTGGAAACAAAAGTAGAGCATCCGGAGCTGTTCCAGAGAATACTGGATAAGACTGCAGAATAGTGAAGGAAAAGGAAGGAGTAAAGAAATGTCCAAGTTCTGGAAATTTTTAGATGAGCATGCAGAGGATATCATCTCTGCGACACTCATGAGCGTGGCGACAATCGCGATCGTAGTGCAGGTAATCATGCGTTATTTGTTCAAAAGCTCACTCTCCTGGTCGGAGGAGCTGGCAAGATATGTTTTTGTGTGGATGACCTTCATTTCTATCTCTTACGGCATCAAGATGAGGAAACATGTGAAGATTGAAGCAGCGCTGTCGTTGTTTCCAAAGAAAATCAGACCGGTCATCGTCATGATAGGTGATGTGATTTCTCTGGGATGGTGTGTATTCGTGGTCATTACGGGCTGGATGCTGCTGGGAAAGGTAATTAGGTCGGGACAGATTTCACCCGCGATGTCGATTCCTATGTATTTCATCTACCTGGCACCCTGTATTGGATACATTTTATCCTCCATACGCTGTGTACAGACAATCGTCCTGCGTGTGCAGAATTATAAGAAGGGGGTGGAGATGAATGATTAGCCTCGTACTCTTTGGAGTTATGATTATTCTTTTGATACTGAACGTCCCTGTGGCGATCGCGCTTGGACTCGCTTCTCTTGCCGCAATCCTTTATTCGGGCGATCTGACGACAGGATACATCGTACAGAATCTGGTGACCAGTTCCGATTCCTTTACGACAATGGCCATCCCGTTTTTCGTACTTGCAGGTGAGATGATGGGCGGCGGAGGCATATCCAGACGCCTGATGGACAGTGCAAGAGTCTTCTTCGGCAGATTTACAGGAGGCCTTGCGATTGTGACCGTTGTCGTGTGCATGTTTTTTGCGGCCATCTCCGGTTCAGGCCCCGCGACAGTAGCAGCTGTAGGCGGTATGGTTATCCCGTCCATGCTTGCGGCAGGTTATGATAAGAAATTCACACTGGCCGTGATTGCGGCGGCAGGAAGTATCGGTGTTATTATTCCGCCGAGTATTCCGATGGTTATTTACAGCGTGTCTACCAACCAGTCGATCTCAGAGCTGTTCATGGCCGGATTTGTACCGGGGATTCTGATCGGCCTGTCCCTGATCGGATATTCTTATTTCTACTGTAAAAAGAAAGGCTATCAGGGGGATAAAGAGCCGTTTTCATGGAAGCGGGCCGGGAAAGTATTATGGGATGCGAAATGGGCGCTGATCTGCCCGGTCATCATTCTCGGCGGTATCTACGGCGGCATCTTCACACCTACAGAGGCTGCGGCAGTTGCAGCGGCTTACGGATTTATCGTTGGTGTATTTGTTTATAAAGAACTGACACTGAAGGAAGCCGTGAAGGTCATTAAGTCGGCAGTAGTGACGACATCCACGATCATGCTTGTTATCGGCTGTGCAGCCGTATTTACAAAGGTCCTTGCGGTTGCAAAGATTCCGACACTCGTGGCAAATGCGATTATCGGTCTGAATGCAAATAAGATTGTGATACTGATTCTGATCAACGTTGTCCTGCTTTTCGTCGGCTGTTTCATGGAGACGTTGTGTGCAATCATGATACTGGCACCGATTTTCCTTCCAATCGTTACTGCAGTGGGCGTCGATCCGATCCATTTTGGTCTCGTGATGGTAGTAAACCTTGCAATCGGGTTCATTACACCGCCGCTTGGCATTAACCTGTTTGTCGCCAGCCGTGTCGGGGGAGCACAGCTCTCAGAAGTCATCAAGGGCATTATTCCGTTTATTGCCGTTATGATCATAGACCTGCTTCTGATTACATATCTGCCGGCGATCACCCTGTTCCTTCCGAAACTGTTTATGCGGTAGCCGGGAAACAGGATAGAAAAAACAAATAAAAACTTGAAATAATGGAGGCGTAAGAATGAAAGCAATCGTAGTAGATAAGAATTCGGCGGATGGTCTGGATTACAGCATTCAGCAGAAAATTTTTGAAGATAACGGAATTGAATTTGTACTGGAGGACTGCCAGACAGAGGATGAGATTATAGAAAAATGCAGGGACGCAGATGCTCTGCTCGTGATATACCGTAAGATTACACCCAGAATCATGGATGCGCTGACCAACTGCAAAGTAATTCTCAGATATGGCATCGGGTATGATGTCATCGATGTAGATGCAGCAACGAAGCGCGGCATCAAGGTATGCAACAGTCCCACACACTGTCTGGATGAAGTTGCTACACATACCATCGCTATGATACTTGCGATGGAACGGCAGCTTGTATTTTTCAATGACCTGGTAAAAGAGGGGAAATGGCTCGCGAACGCAGGATTCAAACCCCACCGCCTGTCATGCCAGACACTCGGATTCGTGGGATTTGGCAATATTGCAAGAAGAACCGCCGATTTTGCTAAGGGATTCGGATTCCGCATGGTGGCTTATGACCCATATCTTGATGAATCTATCATAACCGCTTCCGGTGCGGAAAAAGTAGAACTGGATGAACTGCTGGCTGTTTCAGATGTGATAACCATTCACACACCTTTGTTTGAAAGTACCTATCACCTCATTAATAAAGATACAATTGCCAAAATGAAAGATGGTGTCATGATCGTCAACACCTCACGCGGCCCGATTATCTCCGCGGACGATCTGATGGCAGCAGTTAAGGAGGGGAAGGTCAGGGCAGCGGCACTGGATGTTGTGGAGCATGAACCGATCAGTGAGCCGGGACATCCGCTCTTTGAAACCGGAAAGATCATATGCTCCCCCCACGCAGCCTATAATTCGGTGGAGGCAGAGAAGCAGATGATGGCAGTGCTGGCGGCCACAGCAGTGGATACTTTAAACGGTAAGAATCCGGACAACATTGTAAACAAAAAAGCATTAGGAACAGGAGTGTAGACAGATGAAAAATTTATTAAGAGAAAAAATCATGAATGGTGAAAAAACAATCGGTACCTTTTTTGAGGCAGGCAATGCAAATGTGGCCGAAGCGCTCGCTCTGACAGCGGTGGATTATATGCTGATTGATACAGAGCACGGCCCGTTTGATGTGGAAAGCGTGATGCCCATGCTAAGGGCGGCAGAACTTCATGACACGACGGCGCTCGTCAGAGTGAAGGACTCGAACCGGAATTCAGTGCTGAAGATGCTGGATATCGGGGCAGGCGGGCTGATCATTCCTCAGGTACATTCCATAGAAGAGATCAGAAAGCTTGTGGAATATGCAAAATACTATCCGCTCGGACAGCGCGGGGTGGCCTTTGCCAGAGGTGCCGGGTACGGATATCTGGAACATGCGGCCGGAGACATCAATGACTATTTTGCAACATGCAACAGGGAGACACTGCTTGTTCCGCAGTGTGAGACGATGGGCTGTCTGGAAAATATCGAAGAGATTGCCAAAGTAGACGGGGTGGACGGCATTTTTGTAGGACCATATGACCTGTCTGTAGCAATGGGGATTCCGACACAATTTGACAAGCCGGAATTTAAGGCAGCAATGGAAAGAATTGTGAAAGCAGTCAGGGCAGCAGGCAAGTTTACGATTATCTACTGCGCAAATTCCGAAGTTGCCAATGCAAGGCTCTCCCAGGGCTTCGACAGTGTGACGGTGGGACAGGATATCAACTATTATATTGATGCCATCAACGCGATGGTAAAAGAGATTCACGTGTAACAGAACAGGAGGTAAGAATATGACAGTAAAGGAACTGAAAGCGTTTGCAAATGAAGTCCGGATTGCAACAGTAAAATGCCTCGAAACGAGAGGTTTCGGGCACATCGGCGGCTGCCTCTCCATCGCGGATGTCCTGGCGGTGCTTTATAACGGAGAAATGAACATTGATCCTAAGGAACCTCAGAAAACAGACCGTGACATGCTGGTCGTATCCAAGGGACATTCGGGTCCGGCTGTATTTGCGGCACTGGCTTTAAAAGGGTATTTCCCGATGGAATGGCTGGATACACTCTGCGAGGGAGGTACAAGGCTTCCGAGTCACTGTGACAGGCTGCGCACACCGGGAATCGACGCATCGACGGGATCTCTCGGACAGGGGCTTTCTCTGGCGAATGGATTAGCCCAGGGGGCAAAATTAAAGAGGCTTCCGAACCGTGTGTACTGTCTCATGGGAGACGGTGAGATTCAGGAGGGCCAGATCTGGGAAGCGGCAATGTATGCCCATCAGTATAAGCTCAATAACCTGGTCGGTATCGTGGACTGGAATAAGAAACAGATTGACGGAACCATTGATGAGTGTATATCCCTCCTTGACATAGAGGAGAAGTTCCGCTCATTTGGATGGTATGCACTGACAGTCAAAGGCAATGACCCGGAAGCAATCCAGAATGCGTTCTTAAGTGTCAGGGAGAATCAGGGCGATAAGCCGGCCGTTATCGTGCTTGACGGCACGAAGGGCAGCGGGGTGAAGTGTGTAGAGGAAATGGTATTTAACCATATGATCCCTGTCGATAAGGAACTGGCGGACAAGTGTCTGGCAGAGCTTGAAGAAGTTAAGGCAAGTGTGTGAGGAGGTACATATAATGGTGAAAACAATCTATAACGGTGATTATGAGAAAAAAGCAATTACAGAACAGTTTCTTGATCATTTAGAGAGTATGCTTGAAAATGATCCGGACGTTGTGTACCTTGATGCCGATCTGATGTTTGCATTCGGTGCGGGACTCTGGGATCTGGTCAAAAAATATCCCGACAGGGTACTCAGATGCGGCATAGCCGAGGCAAACATGATCGGTACGGCGGCTGCGATGTCAGTTATGGGATTAAAACCGGTTATTCACAGCTTTGCCTCCTTTGTGACCCGCAGAGGATTCGATCAGATATTTCTGTCCGGTGCGTATGCGAAAAAAACGCTCAACATTATCGGAAGCGAGCCGGGATATAAGCAGACATACTGGGGCGGCACCCATATGGCATTTGAAGATATCGCTATGATGCGGACGGTACCGGACTGCAGGATTTTTGATATCGCCGACGGCGTACAGTTCAATAAGCTTCTTGGCAGGACGATTGATATGAAAGGAATCTCCTATTACAGGACACCTCTTGCAGATAACATAGCAGTCTATGATGAGGATGCAGAATTCGAGATTGGAAAGGGAAACGTGCTCAGAGAAGGAAAAGATGCTTCGATTATCGCCTGCGGACGGTTAGTGACGATAGCACTTCAGGCGGCGCAGCTGTTGGCAGACGAAGGCATAGAAGTTACGGTTGTGGATATGTTTACCGTGAAGCCGCTCGATGAGGAACTGGTACTGAAATGTGCAAAGGAGACAGGAGCTATTGTGACGGCGGAGAATCATTCCGTATACGGCGGCCTCGGGTCTGCGGTTGCAGAGTATCTGGGAGAACACTGCCCGACAATTGTAGAGAGGATCGGTACGAGGGATGAATTCGGAGAGGTAGGTTCCGAGGCGTATTTAAGAGAACGGTTTGGCTTTACACCTGAGAAGATCGCAGAACGGGTGAAATATGCCGTGAATAAGAAATAAGGCTGCTGTTCAGTGCAGGGGACTATGCGCGGCCTATAGGCCGTGGCGAAGTCTCCCGTGCCGGACTGTACACATACTGCACAGTCCATACAAAAACACTGAACGGTTTATATAACAGAAAGGTGAAAAGATGGAATTACAGCGAAATTATAAATTCTGGTTCTGTCCGGGTTCTGTGGATCTGTATGGGGACGCTGAGATACAGGTAGTCACGGAACACAGCAGGATCATCGTAGACGAATTGAACCGCTCCGAACTGGTGCCGTTTGAGATTGTTCTGAAGCCGACCCTGATATCGAATCCGACGATCCGGAAGACCTTTAATGAGGCAAATGCAGATGAAGAGTGCGCTGGTGTGATCGCATGGATGCATATGTTTTCACCGGCGAAATCCTGGATCTTAGGTCTGAAGGAATTGAGAAAGCCGCTTCTGCATCTGCACACACAGTTTAATGAAGAGATCCCGTATGATACGTTAGATATGGATTTTATCAATATTAACCAGTCCGCCCACGGCGACAGGGAGTTTGCCTATATGCTCGCCAGAATGGGGCTTGAGCATAAGATCGTGGCAGGACACTGGAGTGCGGCCACGGTGCAGGAAAAGATCGGCAGATGGATGCGTACGGCGGCAGGTATTCTTGAGAGCAGCCATCTCAGGGTTCTCAGGCTTTCGGATAATATGAGAAATGTAGCGGATACCGAGGGCGACAAAGTAGATGCACAGATGCGGTTCGGCTGGGAAGTGGATACCTATCCGGTTAATGAGGCTGCCGAAGCAGTTGAGGCGGTATCGCAGTCAGACGTAAATGCACTTACAGATGAGTATTATGAAAGCTATGGGATCATGTTAGATGGAAGGGAGCCTTCAGAATTCCGCCGCCATGTAGCGGTACAGGCACAGATCGAGCTTGGAGTTGAGCGGTTTATGAAGGAGAAGGATTACCAGGCGGTCGTGACTCACTTTGGGGATCTGGGCAGCTTAAAGCAGCTGCCCGGGCTGGCCATGCAGCGACTCATGGCAAAGGGTTATGGCTTCGCGGCAGAGGGTGACTGGAAGACGGCAGCGCTCCTTCGTCTTGTCAAGCTCATGACGGCAGGAATCAAGGATGCAAAAGGAACCTCCTTCATGGAGGACTATACCTATAACCTTGTTCCGGGAAAGGAAGGAATTCTGGAGACGCACATGCTTGAGATCTGTCCTTCTATTGCGGACGGCCCTGTGAGCATTAGGGTAAATCCACTTGTGCTGGGCGGCCGGGAAGATCCGGCGAGACTCGTATTTACCGCTAAAGAAGGCGACGCAATTGCTGCATCCCTGATTGATATGGGGGACAATTTCCGGCTGATTATTAATGACATCACGTGTAAAAAAACTGAAAAACCAATGCCGAACCTTCCGGTTGCTACTGCATTCTGGACTCCAAAACCAGACTTTGAGAACGGTCTGGAAGCCTGGCTCATGACAGGCGGCGCACATCATACAGTCATGACTTATGACCTGACGGCGGACCAGCTTGGCGGCTGGGGAGATGCGATGGGGATTGAGACGGTTTATATTGATGAACATACAACAATCCGTGACCTGGAAAGAGAGCTGAGATCATTTAAGAGAGGCGGAATCATATGAATAAAATAGGAATTCATTTCGGATACTTTAATACAGACTGGAACACTGATTTTATCAGGCAAATTGAACAGATCAAAAGGATAGGACTGGACATACTGGAAGTGGCACCGGCACCGTTTTTCGCTCTGTCGAAAAACAAAAGGGATGAAATCGCACGGGCGGCAAAAGGAAATGATATCACACTCACGTTTTCAGTAGGTCTTGGGGCAGATCAGGATCTGGCATCTGAGGATGAAACCGTAAGGAACCGCGGAATAAAGTTTACACTGGATACCTTTAAAATCATGAGTGAAATGGGTTCGAATATGTATTCCGGTGTTGATATTGGTGCATGGAACCAGCCTTTTACCACGGGTGTAACAGATAAGAGCGCTGTCGTTAAACGAAGCGTGAACTCTGTAAAAGAAATTATGAAGGCGGCTGAGACTTTCGGCATCACCTTTGCGGTAGAAGTAGTCAACCGCTATGAATCATCCCTTGTGAATACTGCGAAAGAAGCAATGGCTTATGTGGACATGGTGGACAGTCCGAACTGTAAAATACTGCTGGATACTTACCATATGAATATAGAAGAAGACAGTTTTGCAGATGCAATCCGGCTTGTCGGGGACAGACTGGGCCACTTCCATGTCGGAGAATCTAACCGCAGGCCTCCGAAGGAGGATGGAAGAATACCGTGGGACGAGATCACGGGTGCGTTGAAGGAGATTCATTACCAGGGTGCGGTAGTGATGGAACCATTCATTAAAATGGGCGGAGAAGTAGGACGTGATATAAAAGTGTGGAGAGACATCAGTGAGAATGCATCCGCTGAAGAAATGGAGCAGCTTGTAAAGAATGCCGTTGCCATGCTTAGGGAAAAATTATCTTAACCTATGCGGACTAGTACGACAGCGAACGTTAGTGTAAAATATTAGCCGGCAAAATGGGGCTGTCGGTTAATACCGATTTTTAAGTCCTTTACCAAAGAATAGGAATAGGTAGTGTTAATTAATTTGTGCCCTTGGTGAAAAATGGCTCCTTTTTGGTAAGAATTCAGATATGACAATTCTTATTAAAAAGGAGTATTTTTTATGGCAGTAGCAAAAGAACAAATTCGACAGATTATCTCAGAAAACAACATCAACAGCTTTCCAGCGATAGCTCGCTGGAAAAAATGCTGTATCTTGCAAGTGGAAATGTCATAAAGAAATGGACACAGAGATACTGGAACTGGAATCAGGAGCAGAACCAGCTCATCGTGCTTTATAATGAACGGCTTTTCCAAAATTGTTTTATTTTCAGCAAATAACAAAAAAAGCGGTTGAGAAAACCAGGTGTTGTCTATAATAAGAGTAGTTAATTTTGGTTTTCTATTTGTGTTTAAGGGGAAATCAGAGGTATATCGAAACAAATTGCAGAATTTCTAAAAATAAAAGTCAATATATTATTGTTTACCATCAAAAAATTGTGTGATATTCTATAACAGTTCAGGCAGGTCTGTACATTTACTGCGCAGACCGTACCAAAACGTGGTGGTTGCTGGCATCCAGCACTTCGCGCAGGCGAATTTCAATGGGCTGGTTGCGTAACAGTTCGGGTTTGCCTGAACTGTTATGATATTCTAAAAACGCGTACGCAGAAAGGCGGTGACCAATTTATGGTAGAAGAGACCATTCAAGTGATCCGGGAAACGGAAGCAAAAGCCGGGGCTATTGTGAAGGAAGCCGATGCAAAGTGCAGAAAAATACTGGATGATGCATCGAAAGAGGCTGATATGTTGAAAGCCCGTCAGGTAGAAGAGATTCGCAGACAGGCAGAATCCATGATGGAAGCTGCGAAAGAACAAGGTGCACAATCTCTGAAAGAAGCAGCGGTTGCTGTGGAAAAAGAAATCAGTGCACTTAAGGAGCTGGCTTCCGAGAAGGAAGAACAGGCAGTTAGCCTCGTAATATCACAACTGGTTTCGTAAAAAAGCAGGATAAAGGAGGTAATACATTATGGCGGTATTGCAGATGCAGCGAATGAGTATCTGCGCATTGAAGAAAGACCGGAAGGCAATCCTGGAAAAATTGCAGCATATGGGAGTGATGGAGATCAACCACATTTTGGAGGAGGATGAAGACTTCCGCAAAATGAACACGGCGAATGCCAGAAGCGGCTTCGAAAAGGCTGCGGCATCTGCGGATCAGGCGCTGCACCTACTGCAGCAGTATGCTCCCGTAAAGCAGACCCTTCTGTCGTCATTGGAGGGTAAAGACCTGGTAGATAAAGAAAAGTACCGGTCGGTGATTGAGAACAGGGATGATCTGCAGAGAACGGCCAGAAGAATTCAGGCGCTGGATAAGGAGCGGGCGGAACACAGAGCCAATATCCTTAAAATCGAAAACAGCATCGAAAGCCTGATGCCCTGGCTGCCATTGGATGTACCCGTGGCCTTCGGGGGGACAGAACATATCGTGATGCTGCCGGGAACACTGCCCGGACAGTTAACGCTGGAACAGGTATATGCAGCTCTGGCGGAACGTGCGCCGGAACTGGAGACGGATATCCATATCATCTCCACGGAGCAGGACACCATATATCTGGCCGTATTCTGTCTGCGTAAAGATGAGGCAGCAGCAGAAGAAGCGCTCAGAAGCATGGGATTCGCAAGACCGTCCCAGGTCACGGATCAGGTTCCCGCAGAGGCAAAGGCGGATATGGAGAAGGAGATTTCCGAAATTGAATCCAGGGTCGCTGAGATTGAGAAGGAAATCACCAGCCTGGCGGTTCATCGTGAAGGACTGAAGCTTCTGGCAGATTATTACCGTATCCGTGCAGATAAGTATGAGGTGCTCGGTCAGCTGCCGCAGTCGGAGCGGACCTTCCTGATCAGCGGGTATGTGCCGAAGAAGGAAGCAGTCCGAGTTAAGAAGGTATTAGACGGCAAATATGACTGTGTCGTGGATCTGGAGGAACTAGAGGAAGATGAGGAGGCGCCTGTACTTCTGCAGAACAGCAGATTTTCATCGAGTGCAGAGGGGATTCTGGAGGCGTTCGGCCTGCCGGGCAGGGGAGAAGTAGACCCCACCTCAATTATGTCATTTTTCTATGTGTTCCTGTTTGGTTTGATGCTTTCAGATGCGGCATACGGGGCGATCGTTTCTATTGTATGCGGGATATTAATTATAAAGTTTCCAAGAATGGGTAGAAGCATGAAGACATCCATTCAGCTGTTTTTCTGGTGTGGGATATCCACGCTGTTTTGGGGGATCATGTTTGGCGGATATTTCGGGGACGTGGTGAATGTCATTTCAAGGACATTTTTCGGACATGAGATCGGGATACCGGCGGTGTGGTTCGTTCCGCTGGATGAACCGATGAAGCTCTTGATCTACTCTATGCTGTTTGGAGTGATCCATCTCTTTACCGGGCTGGGCATCAAGGGTTATCTATGCCTGAGGGATAAAAAATACATGGACTTCCTCTGTGACGTAGTCCTCTGGTATATGCTTTTAATCGGGCTTTTGATCATGCTGATTCCAAGTAACATTTTTGCATCCATTGCCCAGACAACAATCGTATTTCCGCCGGCGGTGAATGCGCTCGGTAAATGGCTGGCAATCATAGGCGCAGTTGGCATTGTACTAATGTCAGGACGTGCGAATAAGAACTTCGGAATCCGTCTGGCGCTGGGGGCATACGACCTCTACAATGTCAGCGGGTGGCTCAGCGATGTGCTTTCTTATTCTAGGCTTCTTGCACTTGGCCTGGCTACGGGCGTTATCGCGTCTGTTGTAAACCAGATGGGAAGTATGGGCGGCAAGAGCGTGCTTGGAGTAATTGTGTTTATTGTTGCCTTTATCGTGGGGCATACATTTAATATAGCGATTAATCTTTTGGGCGCATATGTGCACACAAACCGACTGCAGTATGTAGAGTTTTTCGGTAAGTTCTATGAGGGCGGCGGACGTGCATTTAACCCTTTTAAAGAAAATACAAAATATGCAGATATTAAGGAGGAAACAAATTTATGAGTCAGTTAGGTATTGTTTATGCGCTTCTTGGCGCGGCAGTTGCGGTATTTCTTTCAGGAGCAGGTTCAGCACTGGGGGTTGGGATAGCAGGGCAGGCTGCATCCGGAGTTGTATCGGAGGATCCGAGTAAGTTTGCAAAGGTATTGATTCTTCAGCTGCTGCCCGGTACACAGGGACTGTACGGATTGATTATCGGTTTCGTAACACTTTCAAAAATCGGCCTTCTGGGCGGCGGCGCGGCAGAGATCTCTGTTACGACCGGGCTTCTGATTCTGGCGGCCTGCCTTCCAATCGGTATCGTAGGTTTAATCTCCGGAAGATCCCAGGGAAAAACTGCAGCGGCATCTATCGGCATCATTGCAAAAAAACCGGATCAGTTCGGTAAAGCAATGCTTTTCCCTGCAATGGTTGAGACCTACGCGATTCTGGCACTTCTAATCTCTTTCTTGGCAGTAACTGCAATTCAGGTATAACTGGGAATGTAACACAAAGACTCAAGTAGTATGAAGAAGGAGAGCTTATAAATGAGCGGATTAGACAAAATGAAAAGTCAGATCCTGGATGAGGCGGCCCGTACAGCGGAAGAGAAAATCGCTGAGGCTGAGGCAAAGGCAGAGAAAATATTAAAGGATGCCCGCGCAGAGGCTGCATTGCAGGCCGGGAAAATCTCCGACAAGGCTCAGGCGGATGCGGAGCATTACGCACAGCGTATCGCTTCCTCCTGCGAGATGCAGCGCAGGCAGGCGATTCTGCGTGCGAAGCAGGAAGTGATAGCAGATGTGCTCGACAAGGCATATGACAGGATATTGAATCTGGATACAGAAGCATATTTTGAAATGATCCGGAAGATGCTGGAAGAATATGTCCTGCCGGAAGACGGCGTCATCTGCTTTTCGGCAGAAGATCTGGCGAGAATGCCTGCTGGATTTGAAGAGGTGATTCAGAAAACTGCTGCCGGTAAGGGCGGCGCCTTAAGCCTGTCCAGGGATGCAAAGGAAATGAGCGGCGGTTTCATCCTGGTATATGGCGGGATCGAAGAAAACTGTACCATTCGGGCTTTATTTGATGCAGAGCGGGATGAATTATCTGATAAAGTACATGGGTTATTATTTGGATAGGTTGAAATGAAACATCCATGTTACTAAGGCTCGAAAGAACCGAGCCCAAGTCAACAGGATGTACTTTACAACTAAGGTTTGGAAGGACCAAACCTTAGTTGTGTAAGCAGGAGGGTTTATTTTGAATGATTTAGAGTATACTTACGCGGTTGCGCGTATACGGGCTTTGGAGTCCTCCCTGTTTTCAGGTACTGAAATTGAGCGGCTTCTGGCTTGCTCGGATGAAGAGCAGTGCCTGCAGCTTCTGGGTGAAAAAGGCTGGGGAGACGCAACAGGTTCTATGGACGCTTCTGCCATGCTGAAACGGGAAGAAGAGAAGACCTGGGAAGTGATTCGCGATGTTGCTCCCGATCTGTCAGTGTTTGATGTCCTGTCTTATTCCAAGCTGTACCATAATCTGAAGGCTGCAATTAAAGAAGTGTGCACGGAAGTGGAGAATAAGAATATTTTTTATGACGACTGTTCCATCCCGGGGCCGGAGATGCTTCAGATTGTGAGAAATAAGGAATTCCACAGACTTCCGGGGAATATGGGGGAGACGGCGGCAGAAGCCTATGATACGCTTCTTCACACGAGAGATGGGCAGCTGTGCGATATCATCGTAGATAGGGCGGCCCTGGATGCCATTTATGAGGCGGGGCAGACGGCGGAAGATGAGATTATCAAAAACTATGCCGAGTCTACAGTGGCAATTGCGGATATTAAGATTGCCGTCCGTTCGCAGAAGACGGGCAAATCTTTGGAGTTTATGAAACGCGCTATGGCGCCCTGCAATAGTGTAAATGTAGATCAGTTATCAAAAGCCGCGGTATCCGGGCTTGATGCGGTCAGAGACTATCTTCTGGGTACTTCCTACGCGGAGGGTGCGGCGGCGTTGGAGGAATCTCCTTCGGCATTCGAACGGTGGTGCGATAACCGCATGATGGAAACAATCCGGCCGCAGAAATACAATTCTTTTTCTGCAGGCCCACTGGTAGCCTATGTGCTGGCAAGGGAAAATGAAATAAAAACTGTTCGGATTATCCTGACCGGGAAGCAGAATGAATTTCCGGATGAGGCGATCCGGGAAAGGATCAGGGAGATGTATGTATAAGATAGCGGTGATTGGCGACTACGACAGCATATACGGCTTCGCAACACTGGGCCTTAGCATCTGCCCCGTCCGGAGCAAAGAAGAAGCGGAAGCTAAGATAAGACAGTTTGCAAGCGGTAAATATGGAATTATCTATATTACTGAGGCTGTGGCAGCGGAATTAAAGGATGTAATAGAAGAGTATAAAGAACGGACACTGCCTGCGATCATTCAGATACCGGGAGTATCCGGTAATACTGGCGCAGGTGTGGAAGGTGTAAAGAAAACCGTGGAACAGGCAGTCGGATCAGACATCCTGTTTTCGCAGGGGTAGGAGGTTCGAATGAGTACAGGAGTAATTAAAAAAGTTGCAGGACCTCTGGTTATTGCAGAGGGTATGCGTGACGCGAATATGTTTGACGTCGTTCGTGTCAGTAATCAAAGACTGATTGGTGAGATCATAGAGATACATGGAGATGAGGCTTCTATACAGGTTTATGAGGAGACTTCAGGACTGGGGCCCGGAGAACCAGTAGAGTCTATGGGAGTTCCCATGTCTGTGGAATTAGGGCCTGGCTTGATCAGCAGTATCTATGACGGAATCCAGAGGCCGTTGGATGATATCATGAAGATTTCCGGAAACAATCTGAAACGTGGAGTGGAAGTATCATCTTTGAAAAGAGATTTGAAATGGGAGTTTGTCCCTACAGTGGCTGCTGGCGATGAAGTAGAGGCCGGGGATATCATCGGCACGGTGCAGGAAACGATCGTTGTTCAGCAGAAAATCATGGTGCCTTATGGCATAAAAGGAAAAATTAAAGAAATCAAAGCCGGTGAATTTACGGTGGAAGAGACCGTTGCAGTAGTTGAGACATCGGACGGTGATAAGAATCTGACCCTGATGCAGAGATGGCCGGTTCGAAGAGGGCGGCCTTACCAGAAAAAACTGCCGCCTGAAATGCCGCTTGTTACAGGGCAGCGTGTTGTAGATACCTTCTTTCCTATCGCAAAGGGTGGTGTGGCAGCGGTTCCGGGCCCATTCGGAAGCGGGAAGACAGTCATACAGCATCAGCTTGCAAAATGGGCGGAAGCAGATATCGTTGTTTATATCGGATGCGGCGAGCGCGGCAATGAGATGACGGATGTTCTGAACGAGTTCCCGGAACTGAAGGATCCGAAGACGGGACAGTCACTGATGGAGCGGACGGTGCTGATAGCAAATACATCCGATATGCCTGTGGCAGCCCGTGAAGCCTCTATATATACAGGAATCACAATCGCAGAATACTTCAGAGATATGGGATTCTCAGTAGCCTTAATGGCAGATTCAACATCCCGCTGGGCAGAGGCCCTTCGGGAGATGTCCGGGCGTTTGGAAGAGATGCCTGGTGAGGAAGGCTACCCCGCATATCTGGGCAGCCGTCTTGCACAGTTCTATGAAAGGGCCGGCCATGTGATCTGCCTTGGAAAAGACGGCAGGGAAGGCGCGCTGTCCGCGATCGGAGCGGTATCGCCTCCCGGCGGTGATATTTCCGAACCGGTATCACAGGCAACGCTTCGTATCGTGAAAGTATTCTGGGGACTGGATTCTGCGCTTGCGTATAAGAGGCATTTCCCTGCGATCAACTGGCTGAACAGTTATTCACTATATCTGGATGATATGGAAAAATGGTTCAATGCCAAAGTTGCACCTGACTGGATGGAAAACCGCCAGAAGATGATGTCACTTCTTCAGGAAGAGGCAGAGCTGGAAGAGATCGTGAAAATGGTTGGTATGGACGCCCTGTCCCCGAGTGACCGCCTCAAGATGGAAGCCGCACGTTCTATCCGGGAAGATTTCCTGCATCAGAACTCCTTCCATGAGGTGGATACTTACACCTCACTCAAAAAGCAGCATATGATGATGAAACTGGTTATGGCTTTCTATGAACAGGCCGTAGCGGCGCTTGCGGAAGGCGCTTCGCTGCAGAAGCTGATTAGTATGCCGGTTCGCGAGCAGATCGGCCGTTTTAAGTATACACATGAGGACCAGCTGGACAGTGCATACGAGGAAGTGAAGAAAGAGCTGCATATGGAAATTGCCAACACAATCGGGAAGGAGGACTTCTAATGCCAAAAGAGTATAGAACCATACAGGAAGTAGCCGGTCCTCTGATGTTAGTGCGCGGCGTGGAAAATGTCACCTACGATGAACTGGGAGAGATCGAGCTTGCAGACGGCGAAACAAGGCGCTGCAAGGTGCTGGAGATTAACGGAAATGACGCTCTGGTACAGTTATTTGAAAGTGCAACAGGTATTAACCTGTCAAACAGTAAAGTCCGTTTTCTGGGACGCAGCATGGAACTTGGAGTTTCTGAGGATATGCTGGGGCGTGTATTCGACGGCCTGGGCCGTCCGATCGACGAGGGGCCGGAGATTCTTCCGGATGCACGCATGGATATTAACGGCCTGCCTATGAACCCGGCTGCCAGAAACTATCCGGAGGAGTTTATCCAGACGGGTGTTTCTGCAATTGACGGCCTGAACACCCTGGTAAGGGGGCAGAAGCTGCCCATATTTTCGGCTTCCGGCCTGCCCCATGCCCAGCTTGCCGCGCAGATTGCAAGACAGGCAAAGGTACTGGGTACGAACGAGAATTTTGCCGTTGTATTTGCTGCAATGGGTATCACGTTTGAAGAGTCCAACTTTTTTATAGAGAGCTTTAAAGCAACAGGAGCCATTGATAGAACCGTTTTGTTTGTCAATCTGGCAAATGACCCCGCTATCGAGCGTATTGCGACACCGCGTATGGCACTGACAGCGGCGGAATACCTCGCTTTTGAAAAGGATATGCATGTGCTTGTTATCCTGACCGATATCACAAACTACGCGGATGCCCTGCGTGAGGTTTCCGCAGCCCGTAAAGAGGTTCCGGGGCGCCGCGGGTATCCGGGATATATGTATACGGACCTGGCATCGCTGTATGAGAGAGCTGGCCGGCAGAATGGCAAAAAGGGAAGTATCACAATGATCCCGATCCTGACCATGCCCGAAGACGATAAGACACACCCAATTCCTGACCTGACGGGGTATATTACGGAGGGCCAGATCATCTTGAGCCGTGATCTGTACAGAAAAGGTGTTACACCTCCTATCGACGTACTGCCCTCCCTGTCGCGTCTGAAGGATAAAGGAATCGGCGAAGGCAAGACGCGCGCCGACCATTCCAATACGATGAACCAGCTGTTTGCGGCTTATGCACGAGGTAAGGATGCCAAAGAGCTGATGGTGATTCTCGGTGAAGCCGCTCTGACAGATGTTGATTTGATCTATGCAAAGTTTGCAGATGCATTTGAACATGAATATGTATCACAAGGATACCAGACAGACCGAAGCATTGAAGAGACGTTGGATATCGGATGGAAATTACTCTCCATGCTGCCAAGAGCAGAACTGAAACGTATAGACGACAAGTTCTTAGACCTGTATTACGGGAAAGAATAAGGGAAACGCAGCAGGCGGCATAAAAAAGAGAGGTGATTACATTTGGCATCAACACAGGTTAACCCAACCCGTATGGAACTGACCCGATTGAAGAAAAAAAGACTGACTGCCATCCGCGGCCACAAGCTTTTGAAAGATAAACGGGATGAGCTGATGCGCCAGTATCTGGAACTGGTGCGGGAGAACATGGAGGTTCGTTTGAGGGTGGAAGCCGGAATCCTTTCTGCCAACAAAAACTTTGTTATAGCCAAAGCAGGGATGTCCGAGGCAGCGCTGAATACAGCACTCATGGCGCCAAAGCAGGAGATCAATCTGGTTCCGAAGGAAAAGAATGTCATGAGCGTAGATATACCGACCTTTGATTACAAGACAAGGACAGCAGATGAGAATGATATCTATTCCTATGGCTTTGCCTTTACATCCAGTGACTTGGATGGGGCCGTTAAGTCGCTGGCAGATATACTGCCCGATATGATACGGCTTGCAGAGTGCGAAAAAGCGTGTCAGCTTATGGCGGCAGAGATCGAGAAGACAAGAAGGCGCGTAAACGCGCTGGAACATGTTATCATACCGGAGGCAGAAAAGAACATCAAGTATATTACCATGAAATTGGATGAAAATGAGAGAAGCACCCAGATTCGTCTGATGAAGGTGAAAGATATGATGTTGGAAGAGGCACATCATTATAATAAAAAGCAGGAATGCATAAAATAAAAAGCTCGTTTGCATCATGAAGCAGCAGTTGTTCGGCAGTGAATGGAAAAGCAGCCGTAATAACGGCTGCTTTTTTGTGGCCAGCATGGGATTACATATGGATGATGGGGCGGAAGCACATGCCGCGATTAGGTATATGGCCGCAAAGCGGCGGAGCCAAAGTGTGTAGGCCCTTTATGAGTGAGGGGGGGAGTTGAGGCGGACTTATTCAATTTATTCTGTAATATGAAAGTATTCTTTCCTAATTTATAAATTTATAATAGAATACACCCGTGAATTAACGATTCTCCACCAACAGCATATACTAACCATATAATGTCTTGAAATGGAAGTGTATATTATGAATCCAAAACTGCCGTATTACATGGCATATCCTATGCCGCTTGCGTATGATGATGAGAAAATTGAGCGGAGAGACTTTGAGTATATGAAAAGTCTTTATCCGTCAATGGCTAAAAAAATCCTTCCTTATGTAGAAGATGAGTGTGACAGAATGGAGTACGATTGCAGCATGATGTATGACGAATATCCGGATAAACTGCAGCTGCGTATGATGTGCAGCCGGATCTATGATAATGTACGTAAACACGAAAAGATGTTTTATGGGGAAGGATATGAGGACGTTTTTCCAGAAGAGATGATGGAAGAGGAGATGTTTACGGAAGATATCATGGAAGAGCAGGCTATACACCTTCCGGGGCGTCCGACGCAGGATAACCGCCCGCCGAGACCGGGGCGTCCGCCGCAGGATAACCGCCCGCCGAGACCAGGGCGTCCACCGCAGGATAACCGTCCGCCAAGACCGGGCCGTCCTCCGCAGAACCGTCCGCCTCAGGGGCCTGGGGGACAGAACTGGCTGCGTGATATGGTGGAAGTAATGCTGTATCAGGAATTGTATAAACGCAGGTGCGATAACCGGCGATGCAGGCGCAAATTTTACTAATTAAAAAAAATATGATATAATGTCGCAAGATGTATTACTGTCCAAAGGGCATCCCGTAAAATATGCCCTGCGGGCGGATCTGCAGTGAGACTGCAGAATCATGAATAAGTCAGGATAAATCAAGGTGGATATACTCATGAAAAAAAATCTTATTTTTATTGGCATGCCGGCAGTCGGAAAGAGCACAGTCGGTGTTGTTGTGGCGAAAAGGCTGGGCATGAAGTTTGTTGATACAGATCTGCTGATCCAAGAGCAAGAGGATAGGCTCCTGCGCGAGATTATTGCAGATGTTGGAGAAGAGGGATTCCTGAAAATTGAAAATCAGGTCAACCGTGATTTGGATGTAAAAAATGCTGTAATATCGCCGGGCGGCAGTGTGATTTACTGTGAAGAGGCGATGAGGCATTTTAAAGAAACCGGAACGGTCGTATATTTGAAGGCTTCTTATCAAACAATAAAAAGAAGGATTCGAAGTCCCAAAAAGCGCGGAGTTGTCCTGAAAGAAGGGCAGACGTTCCGTGACCTGTATAATGAGCGGACGAAGCTGTTTGAAATGTATGCGGATATTACCATTTCCGAAGATGGATGCCGGATTGAACAGACCATAGAGAACGTACTAAACGCTGTGGAAGATCCTGGAAGATAAGTGGATTGACGGAAGTACGGGAAAAAATGATTTTACAAATTTTCATTTTATGGTATAATGTCTTAGCATATTGAAAATTGGACTTGAATAAGTAACAGGGGAATAATGATAAGGGATCACGATAACAATATCGGATAATCGAGGTGCAATATGGAGCAATATATTATTAAAGGCGGCAGTCCGCTTGTAGGGGAAGTTGAGATAGGCGGAGCCAAGAATGCGGCACTTGCTATTCTGGCAGCGGCGATTATGACGGACGAGACAGTCCTGATTGACAATCTGCCGGATGTAAATGATATTAATGTGATGCTGGAGGCCATAGCGGGAATCGGCGCTACGGTGCAGAGAGTGGATCCGCACACAGTAAAGATTAACGGAAGCACGATCGGCGACTTTAATATCGAATATGATTATATAAAGAAGATCAGAGCGTCCTACTATCTGTTAGGTGCTCTGCTTGGGAAATACAGAAAAGCAGAAGTAGCACTTCCGGGCGGGTGCAATATCGGCAGCCGTCCGATAGACCAGCATTTGAAGGGATTCCGTGCGTTGGGTGCTGACGTGGATATTGAGCACGGTAAGATTGTGGCAGAAGCAGAGGTTCTCAGAGGAACCCATCTTTATTTTGATGTTGTAACCGTAGGGGCTACCATCAATGTAATGATGGCTGCAGCCATGGCTGACGGCCTGACAATTATGGAGAACGTTGCCAAGGAACCGCATGTTGTTGATGTTGCCAACTTCCTGAACAGTATGGGAGCCAATATCAAGGGAGCGGGAACGGATGTGATTAAGATCCGTGGTGTGAAGTCTCTTCACAAGACGGAATACTCCATCATCCCAGACCAGATTGAGGCAGGGACATTTATGTTCGCGGCAGCAGCAACTTTGGGTGATGTTACGGTTTTGAATGTAATTCCGAAACATTTGGATGCAACGATTTCCAAGCTGGTTGATATTGGCTGTGAAATAGAAGAGTTTGACGACGCAGTGCGTGTTGTAGCGAAAAGGAGACTGTCTTCCACACAGGTTAAGACACTGCCTTATCCTGGCTATCCGACAGACATGCAGCCTCAGATCGGCGTGACGCTGGCTCTGGCAAAAGGAACAAGCACAATTACAGAAAGTATTTTCGAGAATCGTTTTAAATATTTGGATGAACTTGCCAGAATGGGCGCGGTGATTAAGGTAGAAGGCAATTCTGCGACGATTGAAGGTGTGGAGAAGCTTTCCGGTGCACGGGTGAGCGCTCCGGATCTGCGGGCAGGGGCAGCTCTTTGCATTGCGGGCCTGGCAACAGACGGGATTACGATCATTGATGATATTGTCTATATCCAAAGAGGCTATGAGAGATTTGAAGAAAAACTCCGCGGGCTGGGCGGGATGATTGAAAAAGTATCCAGCGAAAAAGAGATACAGAAGTTCAAGTTTAAAGTTGGGTGAGAAACGGGAGGGCTTGGAAAAGTTTCCGCCCCGGCTGTATGGAAGGGTGTGCTTCCCGCGCTCGGGAATAGGGATATAAGATTTACTAATATGAAAATACGGGAAAATGCAGGCAACGCCGGCATGCCACGTGAAATCCTGATGGATTTCACGCGTCAGGCCGGCGCAAAACTATGATTCGGAATCATAGTTTTGACCTGCATTTTTCCGTATTTTCATATAAGTAAATCTAATGTCCCTATTTACGCACGCGGGAAGCACACCCTTCCATACAGCCGGGGCTGGGCTTATCAAGGCGGGACGTTTTGCACCCGGAAGGCTTTTGGGCGGGGGCGGCGGAGTTAGGGGTTGACTTTTTACCAGGAGTGTGGGATTGTTTTCTTAAGGATATATGGCAGTTTGTTTTGAAAGAGTGAAGCTACTGGAGGAAGAGGGATTCTGCGGGGCGGTTGGGCGCTAATGAGCAGAACTGGAATTTACAGAAAGAGGATTTGAGTTATGGGCAGTGACAGGTATGATGCGGAATTGCGCAGACAGAGGCTGGAGAAACGGAAGAGGGAGGTTCGGCGCAGGGCGGCGGTTTTTGGCGGGTGTGTTGTTGTTGTGATTGTTCTGGCGGTGAGTCTGGGGATAAGGGGACATCGGCGGCGTTTGGCGGCCCAAGAGCTTGAGAGGGGCGTGAATGCGGTTCAGGCTTGTTTTGTTAAGACTTTTGGTGATATGGAGGAGACGGTTTCTGTTTCGGCGGAGAAGCAGGGGGACAGCAGGAAGTCTTTTGGAGCCTGGGTTATGGATACTTATTCCGGGAAACGGGAGGCGATTTTGAAGCGTGTACGGAAAGGGCAGATTTCTGGGGAAGGAATTTATGAGGCTTTGGGGGAGACAATACATGTGCTTCGTGACAGGTATGAAGGGAAACTCGATGATGCGCAAACCGCCAAAGAACAGGGGATTTTTCTGCAGGATGGGAAGACGGATCAGGCGGAGGTAGTGATTGCCGGGGATTTGTGTTTTGCTGAGGATGGATTTGTTTTGGATCATTATGATACGGTGAATGACTTGTCACAGTGTATTTCGCCTGAGATCTTGCAGATGTCCAATGACGCGGATATTTTTTATCTGAACCACGAGTATTGTATCAGTGACAGAGGCGAGCCGCTGGAAGGGAAGCTTTATACATTCCGTGCGAAGCCGGAACGGATGGGACTTCTGAAGGAAATGGGAACGGATCTGGTCTCACTGGCCAATAATCACATTTATGATTATGGAAGGGATGCCATGATGGATACGGTGGATCTTCTGGATCAGGCGGAGATTCCTTATGTGGGCGGCGGCAGAAACAGTGAGGAGGCAAGAAGACCGGTATATTTTGTTGTAAACGGCATGAAAATCGGCTTTGTGGCGGCTACCAATGCGGAGATCGTATTTTATACCCCTAAGGCAGAGACGGACTCCCCGGGGGTGCTGGAGGCCTATGATCCTGCAGAATATAAGCAGGTGATTTCGGATGCCGCAGGGCAGTGTGATTATCTGATTGCTTATATACACTGGGGGCCGGAAGATACCAATACATATGAAGAAAATCAGCACAATATGGGAGCGGAATTCCTGCAGGCGGGTGCCGACATTGTGGTTGGCGGGCATCCTCATGTGCTTCAGGGAATTGAATACATAGACGGCAGACCGGTAGTTTACAGTATGGGAGATTTCTGGTTTAATGATGAGACAAAGTACACGGGGCTTCTGAAACTGGAGCTTACACCAGAAGGGCTGAAGCAAATGTCCTTTGTGCCATGTCTGCAGACTGGATTTACGACACAGTATATCAGTGATCAGCAGGAGCAGACGGCATTTTATAATTTTCTGGAAGGGCTATCACCAAACGCGGGAATTGATGAAAACGGTGTGGTTACAGAGAAGAAATAAGGATGTGGAACGGGCTGCACGCAGTGCAGAGAATGAAAAAATCTGCAGAAGGCGGTGTCTGCTGCAGATCTTGAAGGATGAGGCAGAAGGATGGAGAAACAGAAAATCATTGTGCGTATGGCGGATACCAGGGATGCACAGGAAATGCTGGACATTTATGAACCGTATGTGAAAGAAACGGCCATTACATTTGAATATGAGCCGCCCACGCTGGAGGAATTCTGCGGGAGGATTAAGAGGACGCTGGAGAAGTATCCCTGGCTTGCGGCTGTGGATGGTGGACGAATTGCAGGATACAGCTATGTATCACCATTTAAGGACAGGGCAGCATATGACTGGGCAGTTGAGACTACTATTTATATCCGGCCGGAATATAAAGGACAGGGGATTGGAAGGCTGTTATACGGAAAGCTGGAGGCCATTTTGAAAGAGCAGCATATTTTGAATCTGAATGCATGCATTGTCTTCCCACATCCGGAAAGCATCGCATTTCATGAGAAGATGGGATATAAAATAAATGCGCATTTCCATAAATGTGGTTATAAATTTGATACATGGCACGATATGATCTGGATGGAAAAAATGCTGGGTGAGCATCCAACGCAGCCGATGTCCATATTACCTGTGGGAGAAGTGCATACAGATAGAATTTTGATTTGAGAACAAAGCGGGCAAGCCTACATCAACTCCCAAGCCCCTCACTCATAAAAAAACTATAAATAGTGGAAAATATATTGACATTTCGCGCAATACGGTGTAAGGTTTGAAGTATAGTAAACAATTTAATAAAGCAAGCTTTCTCTTATTCAGAGCGGTGGAGATACAAAGGATCTGTGAAGCCGCGGCAACCCCAAAAAAGGAAGGTGCCAACCTGAGCGAGTAATCGAACAATAAGAGGATTGATTTATATGATATAAACAGTCCGCTTCTTGTGGGCTGTTTTCTTTATATTCAATTTAAAGAAAACGACTCCGGAGAGAAAGTGCTGATTCGGATTGCTAAAAAGAGCAGTCCTGACAATTTAAGGAGGAGAAAGAGTATGGAAAAATTATTATTCACATCAGAATCAGTAACAGAAGGACATCCGGATAAGATGTGCGATCAGATCTCAGACGCAGTTCTGGACGCGCTGCTGGAACAGGATCCAATGAGCCGTGTGGCATGTGAGACCTGTACAACAACAGGACTTGTTCTGGTTATGGGAGAGATCACCACAAAAGCATATGTGGATATTCAGAAAATCGTGCGTGAGACGGTGAGAGAGATCGGCTATACGAAGGATAAACTTGGTTTTGACGCGGATACCTGCGGCGTGCTCACGGCAATTGACGAACAGTCTGTAGATATTGCACTTGGAGTGGATAAAGCGCTGGAAGCAAAAGAGAATAAGATGTCAGACGATGAGATCGAAGCAATCGGCGCAGGCGACCAGGGAATGATGTTCGGATATGCGTCAGATGAGACAGAAGAATATATGCCTTATCCAATCGCGATGGCACATAAACTGGCATTACAGCTCACTAAGATCAGAAAAGACGGAGTTCTTACCTACCTGCGTCCGGATGGAAAGACACAGGTAACAGTGGAATACGATGAAAACAATAACCCGAAGAGACTGGAGGCAGTCGTTCTTTCCACGCAGCATGACCCGGATGTGACACAGGAGCAGATTCATGAAGATATTAAAAAGTATGTATTTGACGAGATTATACCGGCAGACATGGTAGACGAGAATACCAAGTTCTTCATCAATCCAACAGGACGCTTTGTCATTGGCGGGCCTCACGGTGACAGCGGTGTTACAGGGCGTAAGATCATCGTGGATACATACGGCGGAATGGCACGCCACGGCGGCGGTGCATTTTCCGGAAAGGACTGCACGAAAGTAGACCGCTCCGCAGCATATGCAGCCCGCTATGCGGCAAAGAATATTGTAGCAGCCGGCCTTGCAAAGAGATGTGAGATTCAGTTGTCCTACGCAATCGGAGTGGCACAGCCAACATCCATTATGGTTGATACATTCGGTACAGGCGTAGTAAGCGAAGATAAGCTGGTAGAGATTATCCGGGAGAACTTCGATCTGCGTCCGGCGGGCATCATCAAGATGCTGGATCTGCGCAGGCCAATCTACAAACAGACCGCAGCATACGGTCATTTTGGACGTAATGATTTAAATTTACCATGGGAAAAGTTAGATAAAGTTGACGCATTGAAAAAATATCTGTAATATAACAGTATTAGGTGCGTAAAATAAAAGATAAAGCAGGCGCCTTCGGGAGCCTGCTTTTTTCAGAAAATTCAGAAAACGGAGGGCAAAGGGGTCAGACCCCTTTGAGGAAATGATGAAGCTTAAAACAAAACTGGTTATTGCATTTATGACATTGATGATTCTGTCAACGCTTTTTACTACGGTTGCAGTGCATACGTTTGCGCCCAGGGAGATTGGGGAGTATCAGCAGCTTTATCTGCTGGTTGTCTTTATGACGGCTGCGCTGTTGATTTACTGGATTTACAGGACGGTGTCTGTTCCGTTGGCGAAGCTGCAGCGGGCGGCGAGGAATATTAAAGAGGGGAATCTTGATTTTGAGATTAAAAGTGAAACGGATGATGAGATCGGGCAGTTGTGCCGGGATTTTGAGGAGATGCGTCTGCGCCTGAAAGCGAATGCGGAGGATAAGATTGCATATGATAGAGAGAATAAGGAACTGATCAGTAATATCTCGCATGACCTGAAGACCCCTATTACGGCGATTAAGGGCTATGTCGAGGGGATCATGGATGGTGTGGCGGATACGCCGGAAAAGATGGACAGATACATCAAAACAATATACAATAAGGCTAATGAGATGGATCTTCTTATTAATGAGCTGACGCTGTACTCGAAAATTGATACAAACCGTATACCCTATAATTTTACAACGATATCGGCCAAGCAGTATTTTGGCGACTGTGCGGATGATCTGTCTCTTGAACTGGAGGCAAAGGGTGTGGGATTCACATACTGTAATTATGTGGAGACGGATTCGAAAGTGATTGTGGATCCGGAACAGCTCAGGCGTGTTATCAATAATATTGTTACCAATTCCCTGAAATATATGGATAAACCAAAAGGGAAGATTACTATGAGTTTAAAGGATGTGGGTGATTTTATCCAGGTGGAACTTGGGGATAATGGAAAGGGAATCGCCGCGAAAGATCTGCCGTATATATTCGACCGGTTTTACCGGACGGATGCTTCACGCAATTCTTCTAAGGGAGGAAGCGGTATCGGGCTTTCTATCGTACAGAAGATCGTGGAAGAGCATGGCGGAAAGATTTGGGCGACCAGCGAGGATGGGGTTGGAACAACAATGTATTTTGTAATCAGAAAATATCAGGAGGTACCGTTGGATGAGTAAGAAAATTTTGATTATCGAGGACGAGGAAAGCATCGCTGACCTTGAGAAGGACTACCTGGAACTCAGCGACTTCGAGGTGGCCGTTGCAAATGATGGAGAGATCGGGCGCAGAAAGGCTCTGGAAGAGGACTATGACCTGATTATCCTGGATCTGATGCTGCCGGGCGTGGATGGATTTGAGATCTGCCGCCAGGTGCGCGACCAGAAGAACACGCCGATCATTATGGTGTCGGCAAAAAAGGACGACATTGACAAAATCAGAGGACTGGGGCTGGGCGCAGACGATTATATGACAAAACCTTTCAGCCCGAGTGAGCTTGTGGCGCGTGTAAAGGCACATTTGGCTCGTTATGAGAGATTGATCGGGAGCAATGTGGAAGAGAATGAAATCATCGAAATCAGAGGGCTTAAGATCGATACAACGGCAAGGCGGGTATGGGTAAATGGGGAGGAGAGATCCTTTACCACGAAGGAATTCGATCTTTTGACTTTCCTCGCAGGACATCCAAACCATGTATACACAAAGGAAGAACTTTTTCAGGAGATCTGGGATATGGAGTCCATCGGGGATATTGCTACCGTTACGGTGCATATCAAGAAAATCCGTGAGAAGATCGAATATGATACCTCTCATCCCCAGTACATTGAGACTATCTGGGGAGTGGGGTACCGCTTTAAAGTTTAACAGGATAAGTGATTCATTTCTCAACTCTATAGGTGGAGAGATGAATCACGAAAAACAAAATAACTGCTGGTTGTAAAATTCAGCAGGATTGCTGTATCGGTTACTGATTTGCCCTCCAGCAAAAGTGTTTTTGCATATTCGATTTTCTGCGTGTTAATAAAATGCCTGGGGCGATGCCAAGCTGGAACCAATAAAGCTCTCCCTGGTTGTCACTGGAACCTGGTTGGTGCCGTGAAATTCGTCCGGGCGGGAGAGGAATACTTCCCTGCCAGAAAATGGATAATTCTCCCCCAGGGCAGAAAAAGTTCCCTGTGCCGGTATGGAAAACTCGAATGCAGGGTCATGACAATGCCAGGTAAGAGAAGGAATCGCAGGAAAAGAATCCATAACAACCCTTCTGGAACGTGTTTGGAAATTACTTGTTGTAAGATGTTGTCCCAATTCGCAGCATATTGCGATAATGGAGTTTCAGACACGCTCTAGAGTATCATATATTAAAGTTTACGCTGCACACAATTGATAGCGGTACAAATTTAAAAATTATATAATATGCTAAATGGGAAGTCAACCGTACTAAATATAATAATCAAGGAGGAAATCAAAACGTTTGAGCCGGATTACCGTAATATTATAGATTGTCCATGGAATAAGGAGGCAAAGCGGCTCCCACTCTGCGAGCATAACGTGGCATTTGAAAAAATAGGAGAGATTACAGGAAAGGATATGCTCTCTTTGCTTCAGGGAGATGGCAGAGACCTGTAAGAATTTTTCCGTATTTTTTGTAATTTCTTCAAAGACCATGGATACGATGCCGTTACCTTTGAACGATGTATCGGGGAAATCATGCCCGGAAGCTGCACTCTCGGGGACAGCCGAGTGATCCCTGTAATTCAGGATAATGATGATTTCAGGAAATATCCATGGGCAGAGTAGTTGCAAAGAGTAAAAACCAAGGGAGGTTTGCTTTTGGAACCTGGAACTCTATTCCGGATTATGTACCGGCGGATAGCTATCTCAATATGATAGAGATTGTGCGGGAATATAGAGGGGCTAAATCGCGGGCTTTGACCGCGGTATCACAAAGATCTTTCCGAATTGGTATGCAGATAAAGATGCTAAATTCGCGAACCTGCGTGTAAGAGGGGCATTTGTATTTTCAGATGAATATGACGGAGCTGTACAGGAAGTAAAGAATGCCGTAATGATAAGCGGAAAATATGGAACAATGACCTGAGTAACAGCTTGGGCCGAAGACGTACTGTACGAGACTTTGTAGAAACGCAGATAGTTAGGTTCTGAGCGGGTTCCAAATAACTGTATAATACAAAAGAAATACTGAATAACCTCATAAGGGACAGTTCCGAACGATTTCGGGACTGTCCTTTTTCGGAAGCTTGTGTTAGAATGATAACCAAAGCGGCTGCTTATAATAGTCCCTATAATCATAAATGATACGGATCTTTTATGGTCTTTTAAGTCACTGCCGGGAACACTCCAAAAGACATACCGGTTTATCCGGAATAAAATTCAAGGTGTTAGGAAATGAAGAATAAAAGTTTAAGAAAAATGAGCCTGAATACCATGCAGAAAATTGCAGTGGGGTTTCTGGGCGTTATTTTGCTGGGAGCCGTGCTTTTATGGCTTCCTGTCAGCAATCAGGAACCGATTGCTTTTGCAGATGCATTGTTTACCGCTGTTTCGGCTGTCTGTGTGACCGGGCTTGTTACAATTACGCCTGCGGTACAGTTTACCGTGATCGGAAAGGGAATTCTGCTGGTGCTGATACAGATCGGCGGCCTGGGCGTGATCGCATGTATGGTTGCTTTCTTCCTGATTATAAAAAAGAAGATAACAATGAAGGAGCGTGTGGTCATCCAGCAGACTTATAGTCTGGATACGCTGACCGGAATGGTGCAGTTCGTGATCCGTATTCTGCGCGGAACATTTGTGGTGGAAGGAATCGGAGCGCTTCTCTATTCGATTCGGTTTATTCCCGAATACGGACTGGTGGAGGGGATATGCTATTCGGTCTTCCATGCGGTGTCGGCATTCTGCAATGCAGGGATCGATATACTGGGAAGCAGCAGTTATATGGGATATGTAAAATCCCCGATTGTCAGTTTTACCACCATATTTCTCATTGTGATCGGCGGCCTGGGATTTCCGGTATGGCACGACATTTACACAAATACGAAGCGTGTAATTACCCAAAGACAGCCTGCAAGGCGTCTGTTCATGCGCCTGAAGCTGCAGACGAAGATCGTGCTGACTATGACGGCAGTGCTCTTAATTACCGGATTTTTGGGATTTTTTGTTCTTGAATATAAGAACCCGGAGACTATGGGCGGACTGAGTTTCTGGCAGAAGCTGATGGCATCCGGTTTTCAGTCTGTTACGACCAGGACGGCAGGATTTGCAAGCGTGTCACAGGCCGGGCTGACATCGGGTTCCAAGCTTCTCGCATGTATCCTGATGTTTGTAGGAGGCTCTCCGGCTGGAACTGCCGGAGGTGTGAAGACAACGACTGTGGCCATGCTGCTGCTTACCGGCGTTGGGGTGCTGAAAGGAAAGCGGGATACGGAATGCTTTGGCAGAAAAATCGAACCGTCCGTTGTACGGTCGGGGATTGCGATTATTCTGCTGACATTTTTGTTTTGGCTGTCAGGGGTGACACTGATAACGGTGCTGGAGCCGGGGATAGATTTTCTGCGGATCATGTACGAAGTGACATCAGCGATGGCGACGGTCGGGCTGACGGCGGATCTGACGCCGGAGCTGAGCCGTATAAGCCAGGCGGTGCTGATGGTTCTGATGTATGTGGGACGTATCGGTCCGATTACTCTGGCGCTCGTATTTGCAGGGCGCGCCAATTCGGCTTCCCAGCTGAGGGACCTGCCGGAAAAACGGATTATGCTCGGTTAGAGCGTGTCTGAAAAATAAAGGATTAGTCAGGAGAAGATAAAATGAAGAAGCAGTATGCAGTATTTGGCCTGGGAAGTTTTGGGCGCAGTGTGGCGCTTACACTGGAAAGCCTGGGCAGCGACGTGATTGTGGTAGATAAATCTTATGAGAAGGTGCAGGAGATATCGGATTCCGTATCCTATGCCATGCGAGCCGATGTGGCGGACCCGGATGCTCTTCTGTCACTGGGCGGACGGAATCTGGACGGAGCGGTGGTTGCGGTATCGGAGAGTCTGGAGGCCAGTATTATGGCCACTATTGCATGTAAGGAGATGGGGATACCCTATGTACTTGCCAAGGCGAGGGATGAACTTCAGGGGATGATCCTGGAGAAAATCGGTGCGGACGCCATTGTGTATCCTGAGCGTGACATGGGCAGCAGGGTAGCCAAGAGCCTGGTATCCACCGCATTCTCGGATTGGATCGAACTGTCTTCAGAATACAGCATGGCTGAAACAGTGATTCCGGAACGCTGGGTAGGAAAGAGTCTTGCAGAACTGAAGGTACGTGAGCGCTATGGAATTAATGTGGTCGGGGTTATGCAGCGTGAGGAAGTGGATGTCACCTTTGATCCTCACAAGCCTCTGCCGGCGGAATGTATCATTATTGTAATTGGTGCAAATTCTGTGCTGGCGAAGTTTCAGGAGAAGACGTTTTAATTATATATAGTTATAGAAAGTAATGGTGTATCAGTATGATTACAAGCACAAGCAATCAAAAAGTAAAGGAGCTGCTGCAGCTTCAGAAGAAAAGCAGAGCCAGGAATCAGGAGGGTGTATTTGTAGCAGAGGGGTCCCGTATGGTAGGCGAGACACCCGAAAAGAGCCTGGTCAGGCTGTATGTATCAGAGACTTATTATAGGAAACATGAGCAAGAACTAAAGAAATACGGCGCGCAGCCGGAAGTGCTTACGGATTCGGTGTTCGCGCATGTCTCAGACACCAAGAGCCCACAGGGGATATTGGCAGTTGTACGGCAGATGTCGTATACGATGGAGGAGATTGCAGGGCAGAAGAATCCGCACATCCTGGTACTGGATAACCTGCAGGATCCGGGGAATCTGGGAACCATATTCCGTACAGCCGAGGCCGCGGGAGTGACGGGGATTCTGCTGAGCCGTGACTGCGTGGATATTTATAATCCGAAAACCATCCGGTCTACGATGGGGGCTGTATATCGGATGCCCTTTTTGTACATGGATGATATGATGGAGGGGATTGCTTATCTGAAAAATAAAAATATCCGGGTCTATGCAGCGCACCTGGAGGGGAAAAATTCATATGATAAGGAAGATTATTGCTGCGGAACTGCATTTCTGATTGGAAATGAGGGGAACGGCCTGCGCCCGGAGGTGGCAGAAAAAGCGGACGTCTGGGTGAGAATTCCCATGGAAGGGCAGGCGGAATCGCTCAATGCCGCCGTGGCTGCTGCGTTGCTGATGTTCGAGGTGGGCAGGCAGCGCCGGGGCTAGTACAGCAGAGTGTGCAGAAGCGCCTTACTTTTAGAGGGATATACTATTTTTATACAGGCAGGGAATTATAGTAATTGGTGCATTCACTTATAATTATTTCTGATATTATGCATTGTATAGGCTATAATCTACAATTATAGCCTATATGATACATAATTGTTGATTATTCATCTGGAAGGCTATATAATGAAAAGGAATGGAGGCGCAGTATTATGTTCTTTTTCTTCAATTATATGCCATATATAGCGATTATAGGTGATATTAAGGATTCAAAAAAGTTAAATGACAGAAAAAAGATTCAGGAAAAGTTACAAAGAGTTTTGAATGAAGTGAATAAGAAATATGTTGAAGACATTTCATCAAAATTCATGATAACTTTAGGCGATGAATTCCAGGGGCTTCTGTGTAACGGAGGCAATATCCTGCAGATCATTACAGAGATAGAAAGCAAGATGTACCCGGTGAAAATTCGTTATGGAATTGGTGTAGGAGAAATCATTACTGATATCAACGCTGATATGGCAATAGGTGCAGACGGTCCCGGGTATCATAAGGCGCGGGAAGCGGTAGAGTATTTGAAGCAAAACGAAAAGCGGAAACAGATTGACTCTGCCGACATACGTCTTGGTATTGAAGGTGATAATGAGTCATTTGCAATTATGATAAATACAATTTTTACTTTGCTGACAGTTATTAAAGGTTCCTGGAGTAACAGACAGAGAGAGGTAATTGCAGATATGCTTGAACATCAGGACGGTCAGGTGAATGTGGCGCGGCGTATGGGGATTCAACAGTCTACGGTACAGCGTATACTTGCAAAAGGGAGGTATTACGCATATAAGGAAGCTCTGGATACTGTAGGAAAAGTGTTGGGGGAAATAACACAGAATGATATTTAGAGAATTTTTCATATTATCAGCCTGCTTATCATTGCATACTGTTTTACCGTATATGGATGCAGATTAAATTTAGTACGCTGTATTGCATACTTTGCTGAGACAGCAGGGATATCTGGGGCCGTGTTAGCCACATGGATTACGGCAGCGCTTATGATACACAAGCCTGCCAATATTGCCATATCCAAAATGCTATCGGTTTACAGGCCAAAAGATAAGGATTCGGGGAGAAAAGAGAATTATAACGCAGGAAGGTTCATTGGAACTATAGAGCGTTTTATTATGTTGGTTTTCATATCTTTAGGACAATACGCGGCGATTGGACTGGTTTTAACCGCTAAGTCAATTGCAAGATATGATAAGATTGCGAAAGTACCGGAATTTGCGGAGTATTACTTATTGGGAACGTTGTTAAGTACCATGGCTGTTGTTATAACGTCTTTTATCATTTCGTGAAAGCCAGTGTGGAAGGCAATGTTTTTCGGCCCTAATAAATAAGCAGTATAGAATCCAGACAGAGATCTTTAAGATAGGATTTCTGTCTGGATTTCTTACGTAAGAAGGACGCAGAGACGCCAAAATATAATTATTTTAGAATTAAAGCGGTGAGTTGGAAAAAACTATTGACTCTTACGCTGCGTGATAGTGTACTATGAAATAAAAGAAATATAGCGGACAGTCACAGCCGGCAGACGAACACACTATATATTCTTATAAACACCATGTACTGACGTTTATGCAGTTTAACTAAAATTGATGAATAACAATGTAACAGTACAGCGGTAAGACAGGAGTTGATTACGATGAGAACTGTAAAAGAGGTTGCCAGCCTGTCTGGCATCAGTGTAAGGACACTGCAGTATTATGACGAAATAGGCGTATTCAAACCAACGAAAGTAACCGATGCAGGATATCGTTTATATGACGATGAAGCGTTGAAAACCCTGCAGCAAATTTTGTTTTTTAAGGAACTGGACTTTCCATTGAAGGATATAAAAGCCATTATGGAAGATCCTCATTATGATAAACTAAAGGCATTTAAAAAGCAGAAAGAACTGTTAAAAGTGAAACGTGACAGGATTACGAAGCTTTTAAGCCTGCTTGAAAAGCTGGAAAAAGGAGAAGCATGTATGAGTTTTGAAGAATTTGATTTAAGTGAATATATACAAATGCTGGAAGATTTTAAACAGGAAAACACAGAAGAAGTAGTCAGGCATTGGGGAAGCGTAGAAAATTTTGATCAATTTATAAGTAAAATGAAAGAGGACGATGTCCAGATCGCGGAAATGGCAATCAAACAATATGGAAGCGTTGCAAAATATACAGAAGCCATGAAGCATAGCATGGAGCACTTTTCTGAGAATATGGAAAAGATGGAGCAGATAAAAAAGAGTGGATATATAGAAAAAAACGAGGCCCTGAATGCAAAACTGTATGAGGATATAACAAGAGACCCAAAGTCGGAAGAAGTGCAGAGTATATTAGATGAGATTATAAAGCTGGGACAGGAGACAAGGCCTGATGTGGACCAGGGGGAACATTATTGGGAGATGATGATTGACTGGTACCTCCATAAAGAGTCCTTGATAGCGGCTATGGATAAACGGTATGGGGCCGGGGCATCCAGATATATGGGGGAGGCGCTGCAATACTATTTTAGAAACGAAATCTAAGAAAAGTATATAGGGGACGCGAAAAAAGGATAGCCTTTACGATTATAAGCATATGATAAAAAAATAAGCAGAATCTATCTGTAATACCAATAGCTAATTACTGGAGGTTGTATGTATCACCAATCGGATCAATACGCTGCCCCCGTTTCGATACCCCACCAAGTAGACGGGATTTTTACTGCCGATTGGATGCACCAGCTAAAAAACCGGGAAGCCTGTACCAGGGCGGGGGGATCTATGCCATTTTAAAAGTCCTAGAGTTTACGTTAGAGGCCCTTAAGGAAAAAACATAGAAAATGGTGGGCAGAATTTGACGTCTCACGTCAAATTCTGAAGCGGCCTAAGGCCCGAAATTATCAAATTTCGGGCTGCATGCCGCTGGCCCGCTATTTTCTGCGTTTTTTCCTTTAGGGCCTCTTACGTAAACGGAGCGGACTTTTAAACGGGCATAGATGCTCCCGCCATGGGCCAGGCTTCCCGGTTTTTCAGCGTCCCTCCTCCAAAAAAACAAAAGTATCCCCCCTAATTTCCGGTTGTAATTTGGGGGAGGGGGGCGTATAATATATATAGAAATAAATAACTTATGCCGATGAGAACAGAGCCTGGCAGATAACATATCAGCGATATGTTTGTTTGCGGGCTCTATTTTTTTGTCTTTAAAGACAAAATACTTTTCTGCATCCAGGAGGGATGAAATATGTATGATGTGATTATAATTGGAGCCGGTGTTTCCGGTGCGGCGGCAGCAAGGGAGCTGTCCAGATATAAGGTGAAGGTATGCGTTCTGGAAAAATCAGAGGATGTATGCTGCGGGACATCCAAAGCTAACAGCGGGATCGTTCATGCCGGATATGATGCACGGCCAGGTTCTCTAATGGCCAAGCTGAATGTGGAGGGAAACCGCATGATGGGGATGCTGTCAGAAGAGTTGGATTTTCCGTTTCAGAGAAAGGGATCGCTGGTTGTATGCAGGAATCAGGAGGAGCTTCCGGTTCTATTGAGGCTGCAGGCACAGGGAGAAGAGAACGGTGTGGAAGGCCTGGAGATTCTGAACAGGGAACAGGCGATTGCACTGGAGCCCAATATAACGGAACAGGTGGAGGCCGCCTTGTATGCACCTACGGCCGGAATCGTTTGTCCTTTTGGACTGAATATCGCAATGGCTGAAAATGCTTGTGCTAACGGCGTGGAATTTCGGTTCGATACAGAAGTTGATGCGATTGAGAAGTTGGAAGGCGGTTTCCTTCTCAAGACAGATTCCGGTGATTACAAAGCACGGTATGTGGTAAATGCTGCGGGTGTGTATGCGGACCGTTTCCATAATATGGTGAGCAGCAGGAAGCTCCATATCATTCCGAGAAAAGGAGAATATTTCCTGCTGGATAAAGGGGCAGGAGATCACGTTTCCAGAACAATATTTGCCCTGCCTGGGAAATTAGGAAAGGGAGTTTTGGTCACGCCGACTGTGCATGGGAATCTGCTGGTTGGGCCTACGGCGGCAGATATTGAGGATAAAGAAGGAACGAATACTACAGCGTCAGGGCTTGCTGCGATTTACGAGAAGGCCGGCCAGAATGTAAGGGATCTGCCTCTCAAAAAGGTGATCACCAGTTTTGCCGGGCTGCGTGCCCATGAGGGCGGAAATGACTTTATCATAGAGGAGGCTTCAGATGCCCCGGGATTTATCGACTGTGCGGGAATAGAATCTCCCGGCCTTACCAGTGCACCGGCTGTGGGGCTTATGGTGGCGGATATTCTGCGGGATAAGATGCACCTGCAGAGAAATCCTGATTTTCAGGGGAGGAGAAAGGGGATACTGAATCCAGCGCTGCTCTCCATAGAAGATAGAAATAAACTGATTCTGAAACAGCCGGCCTATGGACATATTATCTGCCGGTGCGAAATGATTTCCGAAGGGGAGATATTGGATGCCATACACCGGCCGCTGGGGGCGCGTTCACTGGACGGCGTGAAGCGCAGGACGAGAGCCGGTATGGGGCGGTGCCAGGCCGGATTCTGTTCGCCGAGAACGATGGAGATTCTGGCAAGGGAACTGGGCGTATCCATGGAAGCGATTACAAAGGCCGGCGGAAACTCCGGACTGATTGTGGGGACGAATAAAGATGTGCTGTAGATGGATTGGCATCACATGTAACAGTCAAGGCAGGCATGAAATGTGATCATCAGATCAGCAGCAAGGGGAAGATGAACTGGAAGTTTGCGGACAGCGGGAGGATATAAAAATGGAGAAATATGAGATCGTGATCATCGGAGGAGGGCCTGCAGGACTGGCAGCGGCAGTTTCAGCCAGAAATGCAGGAATAAAGAGCATTCTGATCCTGGAACGGGATAAGGAGCTGGGGGGAATTCTGAACCAGTGCATCCATAATGGGTTCGGTCTGCATACCTTTCAGGAGGAGCTGACCGGTCCGGAATATGCGGCGCGCTTTGAGGCGCGCGTTTTGGAACTGGGGATTGAATACAGACTGGAAACAATGGTCATGGACATCAGCCGGGAGAAGCTGGTTACTGCCATGAACCGGGAAAGAGGCATGTATCAGATTCAGGCGGAGGCCATCGTCCTGGCCATGGGATGCAGAGAGCGTTCCAGAGGTGCGCTGAACATACCGGGCTACCGTCCGGCGGGGATTTATTCGGCCGGGACGGCGCAGCGGCTTGTGAATATGGAGGGGGTTCTGCCCGGCAGAAAGGTTGTGATACTGGGATCCGGGGACATTGGACTGATTATGGCGAGAAGAATGACGCTGGAAGGCGCAGAGGTGAAAGCAGTGGCGGAGCTGATGCCATACTCCGGAGGGCTGAAGCGGAATATTGTACAGTGTCTGGACGACTACGGCATACCACTGAAGCTGAGCCACACCGTAACAGATATTAAGGGAAAAGAGCGCGTGGAAGGGATAACGCTTGCGGCGGTTGATGAAAAAGGAAGACCCATTCCCGGAACAGAGGAGGACTACGAGTGCGATACGCTTCTCCTGTCGGTTGGCCTGATTCCGGAAAATGAATTATCCGGGCAGATGGGAGTGGAGCTAAACTCCGCCACCTCCGGGCCGGTCGTGAATGAAAGTCTGGAGACCAGTGCGGCGGGAGTCTTTGCCTGTGGAAATGTTCTGCATGTCCACGATCTGGTAGATTTCGTATCAGAGGAGGCGGAAATGGCAGGGCGGAATGCCGCACATTATGTGAAGAGGCATGTGGATAAGTCCAGCGAAAACAGCGGAGGATATGAAAAAGTGATTCTAATACAGCCGTCAGGCGGGGTGCGATATACTGTCCCTTCATTTATAAGACCGGATCATATGGGGGATAAGCTGACAGTAAGATTCCGGGTTGGCAGTGTGTACCGCAAGTGTTATGTCAGCGTCTATCTCGGGGAAGAAAGAATCATTCACAAAAAACGTCCTGTAATGGCTCCGGGGGAGATGGAAGAGATCAGGCTGGAGAAGTCCCGTCTGCTGTGTTGCAATGGAGATGAAACAATCAGAATTCGGATAGAGGAGGCATAGAAATGGAGAAAAAAGAACTGATCTGTATCGGCTGTCCCATGGGATGTGCCTTAACGGTGGAGACAGAGGGAAATGAGGTTCTGTCCGTGACGGGAAACACTTGTCCACGCGGGGAAAGCTATGCCAGAAAGGAAGTGACGAATCCCACCAGAATTGTGACCACAACGGTCAGGATGAGAGACAGCCGTGAGAAGACGGTCTCTGTAAAGACGGAGGCGGATATTCCGAAAGATAAGATATTTGAGTGCGTAAGGCAGCTGAAGGGTGTAGAAATGAAACCTCCTGTGCATATAGGGGATATCGTTCTGGAGAATGCTGCGGGAACCAGAGTAAACGTGGTGGCTACCAGGGAAGTGATTTGCTAAAAACCGTTACTGGCGCAGATAGCGGGTACTATCACAGGAATTTAGAGTATGGACTACTAGTGGGAATTTAAACAAATATAAACTTATCGCTGCGGTAAATGGTTCTGGCCACCTCAACAACGGTTTTGGAGGGAAGAGTGACGCAGCGGCAGGTGAGAACAAGGCTGGGAGCGTACCCCTTTATCTGCAGAAGGGAGCGCTCCTTTTTGCTGAGAGAAGAGACCGTAAGCTGCCGGTTCTCTGTATGCAGATTGAAATAGCCGCAATTATGGATATAGTCATAGACCGAAGTAATCGAGGCGCCGTCCTCCTGAATGCAGGGGAACAGATCCTCAGCCATATAGCTGATATGTATGGCAGCAGGCTCCCCATCCAGAATACGCAGGCGGGTGATCTTATAAATAGGCTCTTCGAATTCCACACCCAGCATGCTGTGAATCAGAGAATCACCCCGCAGTTTCTGGCATCCCATATTCCGGGTCTCAAAGGAAAGATTGAGATCCGCCATCTTGCTGGAAAAACTACGGTCCTCCATAGAAAGCAGAATCTTATCCCGCCTGCCGGAAAAAAAACTGCCATAGCCCTGCATGGCATAGATATAACCCAGTTCCTTCAGCCGTTCATAAGCCTTCCGGATCTCAGAGCGGGGTACGCCAAATCGAACGGCCATTTTATTTTCGCTTGGCATCTTATCGCCCTTCTTGTATATATTTTCCTGAAATTCCTGAATAAGAACATCAACAATGGACTCCCATGTCCAGTTTTTCTTCATATGAGTACACCTCCGCATATATTCTGACAATGAAGAGCATGGGGGTCAGACCCCTTTGCAAAGGGGT
>OLSM01000303.1_pt1 | contig 50163 bp, 52 predicted proteins | sample 1672721 | NCBI WGS metagenome assembly OLSM01 (sample SAMEA3136717, study PRJEB25190) | human gut metagenome
CTTTTTTATTTGCTTTTACTTGCTCTTCTGTCCAACATGTATTGTAGCTCTACAATTTCCTCTTAAATAAAGGCATCAATCGTCGTTGCGTTTTTCGTCAATATCTGCCATAATAAAAAGGAGTGTAAATAAAAGAAAAAGGGGGGGATTGCCATGCCGCAAACACCGTTTCATGCCTATTACAAGGCCCGGCTTTTGGAACAACTGCCGGAAGCAGAACAGTTTATTCCGGTCTTTGCATCATCAGACATTGAAATCTATCCGTTCCAAATTGCAGCGGCCAGCTTTGCCCTGCGTTCCCCCTATCAGAAAGGTGCTGTCCTGTGCGATGAAGCCGGTATGGGCAAGAGCCACGAGGCCATGCTGGTCATCAATCAAAAGTGGCTGGAGGGATGCAGCCGGATTCTGCTGGTCATTCCCAATGCAGACCTGCTGCACCAATGGACGGAAATGCTGGATCGGTTCTATACCGTTCCCTATGTGGTTCTGACCAGCCGCAAAGAATGGCAGGCCCACAGTGCCCCCGACCATCCCAATGCCTTTATCCAGGATGCCATTGTCATTACGACCTACGACTTTGCCGCAGACAACGAGGAGGCCGCAAAGGTAGTCAACTGGGACTTAACGGTATTTGAAGAAGCCAACGCCCTCTCTCCGGTCTACCAGGGGGACAACAAACAGGCCAAGGCCCTCAAGCGGATCGCCGGGGACTCCTTCAAGCTGCTGCTGACCGGCACCCCCATCGAAAAGAACATCATGGATTTGTACGGCCTGATCTGGTTCATTGACGAAACGCTGTTGCCGGGAGAAAAAGAGTTTCTGGCCCGGTATCTGCGCCGACCGGAGAACTACCCGGAACTCAGCGAACAGGTCAGCCGCTATTGTTTCCGTACCCTCCGTTCCCAGGCCAAGCACTACGCCAAGGTGACGGAGCGTGTGCTGCTGACCGTGGAGTACACCCCCGGCAAGGCGGAGCGGCAGCTCTATGAGCTGCTGTATGCCTACATCAACCAGCCGGAAAAGAAAGCCTTTCCCGAAATGAACCAATATGACTTGGCTCTGCGGCTGCTGGGCCTGGTGGGTTCCTCTACGGCGGCAATTTTGCAAACCATCAAAGGTATCGTCAAGCGGCTCCAGGGGCTGGAAAACGCAGCGGAGGAACTGCCCCAATGGCAAGGGATTCAGACCGTAGCCGAAAGCATTCCCCAGGATGCCAAGGCCGGTGAGCTGCTGACCGTTCTCAAACAGGGATTTTCCCTTATGAAGAAAACAGGAGCCAAACAGAAAGCGGTTATCTTCACCGAGAGCGTGGAAACCCAGAAGATGCTCCAGTATCTTCTTTCTGGCCAGTACCGCACTCTGGCCTACAACGGCAGCGCCGATTACTCCGTGATCCGCCAGTTCAAGGAGGATGGCGAGGTGCTGATTTCCACCGATAACGGTGCCAAGGGCTTCAATCTGGAGGAGGCTGCTTTCATCATCCACTACGACCTGCCGTATAACACCTTAAAGCTGGAGCAGCGTATCGACCGCTGCCACCGGCTGGGTCAGGAAAACGATGTGCTGTCAGTGGCCTTCATCGACAAGAACAACTTTGCCGATGTTCGCAAGCTGGAGCTGGTCAACAAGCGGATGCTGGTGACAGACGGTGTCTTTGGTATTACCGATGACGTGCTGGGCGGTTTTACAGATGATGTAAAAGCAGCCTTTCCGGTCATTGCCCAGCGGTTGCGGCCCAGGGCGCAGATTGAGCAGGCATACCGCCAGACCCTGAGTATCCACGAGGAAGATAACCGGCAGACCGTTTCCGCAGCGGAGGATATTCTGTTTACCACCTTCACCAAGGAACTGGCCGACAAGGTGAAGATCAATCCCAAGTATGTGAATCGCCGTGGACAGGAGCTGAACAACGACCTCTGGGAGATTACCAAATGGTTTTTTACTCGTTATAATGAAAAGAACGATGATTGCTGTTTTGTGATTGACGAATCCAACCGTACGATCACGGCCACGGAGTACCGGGAACTGCCGGTGCTGTTCTACTACTGGACGGGGAGCCGGAACCGGCCCTATCGCAGCCAGAAGATGTACGGCATGGCAAAAGACTTCAAACCCAAGTCCGGACAGATTACCCTGTCCAGTATCATAGGCCGTGGGATTCTCCACGAGCTGGAGTGTGCCAACGAGGGAGCGCTGACTATCCCGACGGTGCCGGAGCCGTGCCAGATAGCCCTTTATACCGTCACCCTGGTTTCAGGCTCCAGCCGCACAGAACACGCCGTGCTGTGCGGTTTGACGGATAGCGGCAAGGCCCTGGACGATGCAGCTTGCCGCAGCATCTTTGACTTGCCGGTGGACAGCAGCACAGAGGATGAGCAGAGATCCCCCCACTGGTTAAAAGGAACCAGCCGCCCCCACCCGCTGGATCGGCTGGTGCCGAGTGATAAGATGATGGCGGAGCAACTGGAGCGTCTTTCGCCTGCCCAGGCCGAGGAAATGGAACGGATGAAGCAGCAAGTGTCCGCTGATAAGGCGGCATTGAGCCGAGAACTGAACACCCTGGACAGCCAGGTACAGCAGGCGCAAGCGGAGCTGGAGGCCGTCACCGGCGACCGGCTGAAACGTCTGGCCACACAGAAGAAAATCAACCAGCTCCGGCAGGAGTACATGAAACGGCAAGAGAGACAGTTCTTTGACGCCATGCGGCTGGATATGGAGCTGGAAGAAAAAATAAAATCCTTTGCCGACAGGGAAAAACTGACAGCAAAGGTGCAGAGGGAATTTGTGGTGAAAGTGAGCGAGAATTGAATGGACTGGCAATTATTTTGGACTGCATTTGGCGCTATCGGAACTACGCTTGGCTCGCTGATTACAGCTATTGCAGTAGTGGTTGCAGTAATTCAGTATAAGCAACCTTTGAAAAAGAAGGTCAAACTAACTGTTGGCACGTCGATTCCAGTGTATGGAAAAGAACTGGGAGAAGATTGCTTATCTATCTCTTTGGCAAACACGGGTATTCGAGATGTTGTCATCACAAATATATATTTAGATACGGGCACCAAAAAGCTGGTTGTAAATAATCTTATGGTTGACTTTACAAACGAGAATTTGTGTGTCCTGTTTCCTAAAAAACTCCCACCGGAAGAAATCACAGAAGTTTGGATTCCTTATGTAAATTTGGCCCATGCGTTGCTGGATTTAGTCAATCGAAAAGCAATCAAGCCAACACAAAAAATACGCATAGTCGCTACGGACACAACTGCTGGTGAATATCGTTCGAAATGGAAGTTTACTCCCAACGATTTCATAAATCAATATACTAAAAAATAATCTGATATATTTTTCGATAGAAGGGGTCTCGACATGAGCAACCAAATTGACGGATTTTCCATGAATATAGAACAAACTAACCTGGACAAGCTGTGCTCGGTATTTCCGGAGTGCGTCAGCGAGGGCAAGCTGGACATTGACAAGCTGCTTTCTCTGTGCGGCGAGTACATCGACAACGATTTTGAGAAGTATAAGTTTGAGTGGAAGGGCAAGGCGGACTGCCTGCGGTTGGCCCAGAAACGTTCCACCGGCACTCTGCGCCCCTGCCCGGAGGAAAGCGTAGACTGGGACACCACCCAGAATCTCTATATCGAGGGCGACAATCTGGAGGTTTTGAAGCTGCTGCAAACGGCTTATTACCGCAAGGTGAAGATGATTTACATCGATCCGCCCTACAACACCGGCAACGATTTTGTCTATGCCGATGACTTCGCCGATCCCATGGCCCGGTATAAGGAAGTGACCCAGCAGACCACCAAGTCCAACCCGGAAACCATGGGCCGCTATCACACCAACTGGCTCAATATGATGTACCCCCGCCTGCGGCTGGCGGCAAATCTCCTGCGGGATGATGGCGTGATTTTTATTTCGATTGATGATGCAGAATTATATAATCTCAAGAAGATCTGCGATGAGGTTTTCGGTGAGGAAAACTATGTTGCGACACTTGTTTATGACAAGAATCGTAAAAATGACGCAAAATACTTTTCTATTGGCCATGAATATATGCTGGTTTATTTTAAGAGTGCTGCAACCATCTACGACATGGGTATTGTCCTTCGGGCAACAAAAGAGGGCATCGACGAAGTGAAGGAAGAATTTCAGCGTCTGCGTACTTTGTATAATGATGACTGGACAAAAGTAAATGAGGGCCTAAAAGCTTTGTATGCCTCATGGCCTGCAGACGATCCTCGTAAATCGTTGGCTCGCTTTACACGGGTTGACAAGAAAGGGCCATACCGAGATGACGGAAATATCAGTTGGCCCGGTGGTGGAGGCCCTAAATATGATGTGCTACATCCGATTACCGGAAAGCCATGTAAAGTTCCATCAAGAGGCTGGGTATATCCGAATCCCAACCGGATGAAGGAAGAAATTGAACGAGGCCGTGTTGTTTTTGGAAAAGATGAATCCACGACACCCAAAATTCGTACAAACTTATTTGAACAAGATACTGAAGTCCTGCGTTCAGTACATTTTAGTTATGCACAAACAGCAACCCAGGAATTCAACAAACTGTTTGATGGTGTCCGTATCTTTGAGAATCCTAAAAACCCCTCAGACATTAAAAAGTTGGTAGAATATATAACGGCCAAAACCGATGGTGACATTATTCTCGATTTCTTCTCCGGTTCCGCTACTACCGCCCATGCGGTGATGCAGCTCAACGCCGAGGACGGCGGCAACCGGCGCTTTATTCTGGTGCAGCTCCCTGAACTGTGCGACGAAAAGAGCGAGGCTTACAAGGCTGGATACAAGAATATCTGCGAAATCGGCAAGGAGCGCATCAGACGGGCCGGGAAGAAAATCCTGGAGGAACACACTCAAGTCACTATGGAGGAGGACAAGCACCCTCTGGATGTGGGCTTCCGTGTCTTTAAGCTGGACACCTCCAATTTGAAAACCTGGGACGCTACCCCTATTGAGGACGAGCAGCTTGACCTGCTGTACCAGCGGATGAACACCATGATCCACCGGGTAAAGCCGGAGCGCACCGACCTGGATATGATTTATGAAATCATGCTCAAACTGGGTGTGCCGCTGACCTACTCTGTGATGCCATTCTCTATCGACAATAAGACTGTCTATGGCGTGGGCGATGACTGCCTGCTGCTGATCTGTCTGGTTGAGAATGTGCAGCCGGAGGACGTGGAGCAGATGACCGAATATGCCCCGGCGAAAATCATTATCTCCCGTGACAGCTTTGCCGACGATACCGCTATGGCCAATGCCTACTATATACTGCGGGATCATGGAATTGAGCTGAAATTGGTGTGAAAGGAGCCACTATGGAAAAATCATGTAAAACCTGCGAATTTAACTTTGACGGAGTATGCGCAGGACACGGAAATGTTTATGAATATGGGGAAACGATTGTAGATGACTCCAAGCTCTGTGATGATTGGAGTGCCAGTTTTGAATATTTTACTTATCAGACAAACCATGCTCCACGATTTCTGCGTGATGCGTATAATCGCTGCTGTATTTCCTACCAAGAATTCTCCCGAAAATTTGATGATTTCAAAGACGGAAAACCTGTTCCGATCAATTTCTTTGATGCAATCAAGGCTGTATATGGGTTGAGTATGGTAGATATTGCCGTTTTGTTGGATGTAACCTTTGGCGTTGTATACAGAGCTAAAACACAAGGATTTTCCAGCAAGCGGATTAAGCAATTTTCCAATGCACTTCGAGTTCCTGAAAATCTACTGTTGAACACGACCACAGGCGATTTTGAAGAACTGGAGCAGTGCAAAAAGGATTTCTTTCAATCCTATGATAAGAAACTACATTTTCAGGCTATGCCAGAATGGAAAATGCGGTTGGCAAATGACATCAGTTCGACTGTTTTGCATTGTCCCATTCATATTGCAAAACAATTATCCAGCGTTGACCACCTGTTCTGGACGAACGGAATGGCATTGGATGCATACACAGAAGATGAAATTGCATTTATTCATTATCTGCAAAAAACTTCGGGCAAACACACACCTGTTGTTCGTTTGGAGTATTTTCTGGATATTGGAGCCAGACCGCATATGTCCATGAGCACGATCAAAAAGGATTGATCCCATAACAATCGAATTTTATTTACTATAATACGAAAAGGGTGGCCGCATGAAGCTAAAATTCAAAAATCAAACTTTTCAAACGGATGCGGTCAACGCTGTGGTGGATTTATTCACCGGCCAGGAGAAAACACAGAGTACCTTCTCCGTCATGGATGACCGCCAGACCAATTTCCTAAATGAGCTGGGTCAGGGCAACGCCCTTTACATTGACCAGGAAACACTGACCGCCAATATGCACACCGTCCAGAAGCGGAACAACCTTCCTCTGACCCCATCGGCGGAGGGCTGCCAGTTCTGCATTGAGATGGAAACCGGTACCGGCAAGACCTATGTTTACACCAAGACCATCTTTGAGCTGAACCGAAAGTACGGATTCACCAAGTTTGTCATTGTGGTGCCGTCGGTGGCCATCCGGGAGGGCGTCTACAAATCCTTTCAAGTCACTCAGGAGCATTTTGGCCTGCAATACGACAACGTGCCCTGCCGGTACTTCATCTACAACTCCGCTAAGCTATCCGATGTGCGACAGTTCGCCACCAGCTCCAACATCGAAGTGATGATTATTAACATCGACGCTTTCAAGAAGGCGGAGAACATTATCAACCAGGCCCAAGATCGTTTGGGTGGCGAGACGGCCATGGGCTTTATTCAGAATACCCATCCTATCGTCATCATCGACGAACCCCAGAGTGTAGACAACACCCCCAAGGCTAAGGAAGCCATTGCCACGCTTAACCCCCTGTGTGTGCTGCGGTACTCCGCTACCCACCGGGAAAAAATCAATCTGCTTTACCGCCTGACCCCAGTAGACGCCTACCAGATGGGGCTGGTAAAGCAGATCGCCGTATCCTCCAATCAGGTTGCCGGTGGCTTCAATCAAGCCTATGTGCGGCTGCTTTCCGTCAGCAACGACAAGGGCTTTAAGGCCAGAGTGGAACTGGATGTGAAGGGCAAGACCGGAGCCGTGACCCGCAAGACCATGACTGTCAAGCCGGGCGACGATTTATTCCTACTGTCCGGCGGGCGGGAACTGTACGAAGGTTACACCGTTACCGGAATTGACTGCACTCCCGATTTTGAACATATCGAGTTTGGAAATACCCAGGAGGTCAAGCTGGGCAAGGCCATTGGAGACGTGGATGAGAACATCGTCAAGAAAGCGCAGATTCGGCGCACCATCGAAACCCACCTGGACAAAGAGCTGCGGTATCTGGACAAGGGAATCAAGGTGCTGTCCCTGTTCTTCATCGACAAGGTGGACAAGTACCGCCACGAGGATGGCACACCCGGCATCTACGCCACCATGTTTGAGGAGTGCTATCAGGAGCTGATGGCAAAGCCCAAGTATGCGCTCCTCCGAGAGCGATTCACCACAGATGTGAGCAAGGTACATAACGGCTACTTCTCCTAGGACAAGAAGGGACGCCTGAAGGACACCAAGGGCGACACCCAGGCCGACGATGACACCTACAACACCATCATGCGGGACAAGGAGTGGCTTCTCAGCTTTGAGTGTCCGCTGCGGTTTATTTTCTCCCACTCGGCCCTGCGGGAAGGCTGGGACAACCCCAACGTGTTCCAGGTCTGCACCCTGATCGAGCAGAAGTCCACCTTTACCTGCCGCCAGAAGGTGGGCCGTGGCCTGCGCCTGTGTGTCAACCAAAACGGTGAACGCATCGAGGACAAGAACATCAATGTCCTTCACGTCATGGCCAATGAGAGCTTTTCCGAGTTTGCTTCCACTCTCCAGAAAGAGATTGAGGACGAAACCGGCGTCAAGTTCGGTGTGCTTCAGCTCAGTTTGTTTGCTGGGATGACCTATCAGGAAGAAGTTACTCGTGAGCATACGATTGACAGAGAAGAAGCCCACGAGTTGGTAAAAACCTGGATGGAGGACGGCTCCATTGACCAATGGATGGCCGATCCCGAAATGACGGCAGCGGAAGAAAAAATTACAGCGGAATTGGAATCAGGGAAAATCACCGAACCGCCCAGCCCTGTAACAGAAGTCATGCGCCAAATTAAAAACGGTGCGACCGCTGAACAGGCAGCGGAGGCAATTATTGGAATCACCAGTACAATCACTACCGTAGAGGAACACACTGTCACCCACGAGGAAGCTACGGAGCTGCTGGAGCATTTTGAGCAGAAAGGGTATATCACCAGCACCGGCAAGGTGAAGGATACCATGAAGAACGCTTTGAAGAACGGAACCCTTGACCTGCCGAAAAAATATGAAGCTGCCAGAGAGCGTTTTGAGCAGATTATTGCCAATGCCGACCGGAAGCCCCCGGTGCGGGATGCCTCCTGTGATGTGGTGGTACGGCTCAACAAACAGGTCATGCTCTCCCCGGAGTTCCTGGAGCTGTGGAGCAAGATCAAGCAGAAAACCGCCTACCGGGTGAGCATTGACACAGAGCAGCTGGTGAAGAACTGCGTCAAAGCCTTTCAGGAAATGCCCCATATCCCCAAAACCCGTCTGGTGTCCCAGACTGCCGATATTCACATCCAGCAGTCCGGGATCAGCCACATGGAACGGGAAATGCGGACGATGGAGATTGCCAACGATTATCAGGCCCTGCCGGACATCATCACCGCCATCAGCGATGAAACGCTGTTGACCCCGGCTACCGTCAATCGGATTCTGGTAGAGAGCGGACGGTGTGGAGATTTCTTGAACAACCCGGAGGCATTTCTGGAACAAGCCGTAGAGCTGATCCGTAGCCACCGCCACGCCCTGGCTATCGACGGTATCCGTTATGTGAAGCTGGACGGCCAGGAATATTATGTGCAGGAAATCTTCGACACCACTGAGTTGCTTGCCAACCTGGATCGGAACGCCGTAAAGGTGGAACACAGCGTCTATGACTATGTGGTTTACGACAGCTCCACGGTGGAGAAGCCGGTGGCTGTGGCCTTGGACAACGACCCGGATGTGAAGATGTTCTTCAAGATTCCCAGCCGTTTCAAAATTGAAACCCCCATCGGCACCTACAATCCCGACTGGGCTGTATATCTCAATAAGAATGGCGAGGAAAAGCTGTACTTCGTCCTGGAAACCAAGGGCGATACCAGCTTTATGCACCTGAAAACCAGTGAGCAGTTGAAAATCCATTGTGGCAAGGAGCATTTCAAAGCACTGGACGCAGGTGTGGAGCTGGAGACTGCAACCAGTTGGACGGAGCTGCGCAAGCGCATTTGACAGAGATAGAAAGAGTTTTTCATCTCACATCCCGTCCTTGATCCTTACGTTTTCCCTTATTGGAAATCTGCTGCTCATCCTGCGCCTGGCGCACCATTCTCCGTACTGCCTGCCGCTCCATATCCTCATGCAGCATCCGGGAAACTGTTTTTTTGCTGTCAAACATCAAAAGCGGGCTGTACTTTTCGCCGTAAACTTGCTGTGCCCGGTTCTCCGCTTCCTGTTCCTTGCCGGGGCGGATGGCCTGTCTTGCTTCATACAGCTGCACCGGGTCAAAGCCCTGGGCCTGCTCCCGAAGTCCGGCATACTCATTCAGGGCAGCGTCCAGCTCGGTGGAATATTTCTGTTCCTGTTCTTCCAACCGTTTCAGGCTCTGCTCCATGGCAGCGATGTCTTTAGGGAATTTATCGGCAGCATCTTCCTCAGTATATGCCAGCGATGCCAGAAGCAGCTTCTTTTCCGAACGCAGTTCCTCCAAATCCTCTGTCAGCGCCGCAATTTTAGCCGCCAGTTCCCGGTGCTGGAACACATGGACAGCAGAGAGCGCCTTTTTCTCGGAAAGCAGGCTGCGGCGCTCCTTCGTCTTATCCCGGATGTCCTTTGCCAGCTGATTGTACTGTGTGAGGGCAGGGCGCAGCGTATTCAGCGAAGTGTTCAGGCGTTCCTTGCCCTTGCGGAGATACCCCAGCTGATAGCAGAACAGCAGCAAATTTTTTCGCAGATTCTCCATGGCCTCGGCAAGTGCTGGGATGGTATTTTTGACTGCCTGCGCCAGCTTTTTGACCTCCGCTTTCAGTTCCCGTAGCAGAGCGTTGTCCGCCTTGATCTGCCGGTTCAGTTCGCACCGGTCAGAAATGATACCCTTTTTCTCCATGGCTCTGGCAACTACACCCTCATGGACCGTAGGCCGCTCCAGCAGGCCACGCTCGGCATGGCTGCGGTGGTCGATGCGTTCTTCGTGCCCGGTGCGCTCCAGATGGCGGTTTGCCACATCTGCCCATGCAGCCCGCCACAGAACAAGTTGCTCATCGCTGTTCCAGCGTTCCGTGATGGGATTTTGCCTGCCATATTTGGTGCTTTTGGGATACTTGGATACCCGTTCATAGCCCTGTGCCTGCGCTGCGGATGGGGCCATATACACCTTCTTTTTGCCCACTTTGTACTGGTACTGTTTCTCCCAACCGTCGGCCTGCGCCTGTTTGAACTCGGCGGCGGTAAAGCCCCGTTCCTCGCCGTCTTTGACGCAGAGATATTCTTTCTCAGTTTTGTACTGCCATTTTCCCTTTTCATCCAGCGGGCGCACCGTCAGCAGGATATGGGCATGGGGATTGTGTCCAGGAGGATACGGGTCATGGATGGCAGCATCGGCGCACATTCCGTCTGCCACAAATTGCTCCTTGATGAAATCTTGCAGGAGCTGGATTTGTTCCTCCCGGCTCAGTTCTATGGGCAGCGCCGCCACAAATTCACGGGCGAGGCGGCTGTCCTTTGCGGTTTCGGTTTCCTCCACAGCATTCCACAGGGTTTCTCGATCTTGCCACTCTGCGGGGGCCGTGGCTGGCAGAAAAACCTGCCGCCATCCAAGTCCCTGTTTGCGGGTGTAGTCGTGCTGCACTCCGTCATACTCGTTGAGCATCTGGGAACAGCTCAGATAGGCCGCAGCAGCCACGGCGGAGCGTCCGGCTCCACGGCTGACCATCTTGGCCTCCAAATGATAAATCGCCATAAATCACCTTGTCCTTTCTGAAAGGGGTGCCCCGAAACAGGGCACCCTTGTTTTCGCTCAGTGCGTCGTGAAATACGACGCACCACCAGCAGGGGCGGAACGATTCGTTCCACCCCTGTATCTGTGTCAAGCTGCCGGCGGCAGGTTGATGCAGGCAGGCGGCGGGATGGGGTGGCAATATACCACCCCATGAACAGGGGCTTCCAAAGTGGAAACCCCTGCGCCGACTGCATGGGCAAGGCTGGCAGTTTGGTAGAAATGCAGCCTTGTCCAGCGGCTCCCGCAGGAGACGCAATCCCCCTCGGAGAGCGCACGTGCCCGACCAACGGGAGGGCTACCACCGCCTGCTTTAGCAGGTGGTGAGTAAGTGCGCCCTTCGGGATAAAAAAGAGGAAGGCCCCCGGTTTCCCGGAGACCTCCCAGCCGTTTTCAATCGTATCCTGCCAGCTTTCGCCGCAGGTATTCTTCCAGATTGTCAAGCCCTACCGCCTGTACTTCCGGCAGCACTTTTTCCAGCACTGCGCCCTCCTGAATGAGCCGCCTTGTCCGGGCTTTTCGCTCCTTCACCCGGTCCCGTGCCTGAGCTTCCTCCAAGCGGTGCTTTGCCTGCAACAGTTTCTTTTCTTCACTTGTCATAGATTTACCTCCGTTTCTGCCAGATCAGGTCATAGCCCAGCACATCAGCCAGCTCCACGACCTCCTTGTAGCGGATAGATTCCCGCTGGAGCTTGGCCGACAGGTTGGAAACGCTGTCCGACCAGTCGTATTCCTCATGGAGCCGGTCAACTACCTCCTGCATGGTGTATCCCGCCCGGACGATCTGTGCCTTAATCTCGTTGCGTACCGTCATCATAAAAAATCCTCCTAAATTTACTTGATAAAAAAGCGAAGCCGGTATGCCCTCTGGCATAACCGCTTCGCTGTGTCGTGAAAAATTCTCTCGTCAACAAATCCGTTCAGAATTGCCGGTGTGATGTCCTGTCCATAGGTCGCACCTTCCGACTTTTCCGTTTCGTGTGATTTGGCTTGAAACCGTGCATTTTCCCATGGTTCCATGCACTCGGTTCACCGGGGTGAGAAGCACGGTTTCGCAAAATGATTTCTTCCAACCGTCAAATACTTTTCGATTCCCACTTGCCTTGATTTAGCATGGGGATTTGATCGATGATTCTGACTGGTATAGCCGCCGAATTGCTATAAAAGGGAGAACAAGGGTCAATCAAAGTGTACGTACGTACAGCGTCCTCGCAAGCTCCACATCCTTCGCTTCCGGCTAAAGCCGAAAGCTCACTCGTTCCGCTGCTCGTCCTTTCCCCAACGGAACCGCTTTACAGGGTTCCGCTGGGGGACCCAGTATTAACGCCGCCATTCCTCCGGCACATCTTCCGGTACGTACGTACGCATCGAATCACCGGAAAACACTGATATATGATTTCTCACTAATACCTCAATTCCCAGAAATCCACGCACCCGCCGTCCGGCTGCGTTGGTCACATTGTTGCAGTATTCCAGATTGTAGCGGCTCTGGCAGGCGATCAGGGCTTCGCTGAAGCTGCGTGGCTTCAGGGCAGGCAGGTTGTTTTCGGTGCAGTAAATCTGATATGCTTCATACAACTCTTTGGAGCTGGCGGACAGATCGGCTTTCAGGCGAACATACCCGTCAGAATCCAGAAAATCATAGACATTGTTGTTGTCCCGTTTGACTGCTTCCCGGTTGTCTTTGGTGCGCTGGCTCTCGGTGAACTTGAAGTTGTTTGCGGCCAGCCGCTGCAATCCCTCAAAAGCCCACAGCAGAATACCCTCCACCTCGGCTTTCATCTTCTCGGCAAGGTCAGGATCATCCACACGGCCAGCCGGTTTTTCTTTTGTAGTCAGCACCAGCTGGCGGCGGTAAAATCCGTCGCTCCGGTCAAACAACGCCTGCAAATCTCCGTTGGAGAAAGCCAGCAGCCGGGCGCACATCCATCCCTGATAGCTCTGCTTGCCCTTGCGCTCCAAATCCATCTTACCCTGGGCAGTGACGATGGATTTCACATAGTTGGTCTGGCGCAGGGCCTCCATTCGCATATCGTCATCCACGCACAGGAGGATATGTTCCAAATCCGCACGGGCAAACCGGTTTTCGGATATTTTCCCGATGCTGCCATCCTTCATGTTGGAACCGAACAAAGTTCCCAGCACAGCGCCGATCTGCGACTTGCCCTCGCCGCCGCTGCCTTTGATGACCATCATCCGCTGTCCCTTATTGCTGGGGATCAGGCAGTAGCCGATATATTCCTGCAAGGTGGGGATGTCCTCCGGGTAGAGCAGGCCATCCAGAAATTGCAGCCAGAGGACAGGTTTCGGAGTGTTAGGGTTGTAGGCCACAGGAAAGCGGTTGCGGACGATTTCAGGTTTTCCCTCCACAAACCTCCCCTCCAGAAAAAGTGTACCGTTGGAAAGGTGAATCCGATCCGGCTCCGGGGGAAAATCCTCCACCAGCGCCGCCAGCTTCATTAGCTCCACAATGTTGCTGATTTTGCGGGGAATATTGCTGACCGCACAGCATTTCAGTTCCTCAAAAATCTCACCCCGCAGAGGTAGCTCATCGGTCACACGGCCTTCGGGCGTAAAAAAAGCCCCGTTTGTGAAGATGATCTTGTGCGTCTGCAAGAACTCCTCACAAAACAGGGCTTCGTTGATGCTTTTGCCATCGAACCAGACGGGCATCCCGTCAAGCTGCGTTTTGTTTTTCATAGGCACCGTCCTCCTTTTTCAGTCTGTCCAGCCGTTCCTCCAAACCGGCAATCATGCCATCCTTGTTCAGCATTTCAACGATTTTCACCCGCTGTTCCAACTCGGCGGCAATGAGCAAATCCGCCAGATACTCCACATAGTCCAACATCTGACAGGCTTCCACAAACCGGTCATCCAAAGTATCTGCCGGTGTCTTGGGTGCGTACTGCACCTTCCAGCTTTCCAGAAGATGCAGATAATCATACAGCACCCGCAGGCAATGTACTTCCTCCTGCCGGTATGCTTTCAGCAGAGGACGCTCCGGTTTTGGTAAGGCGATTGCCGCCGGGGGCTTGTCCGGGTCAATCCCGAAATCCTGTGCCAGTTTCTGCGCTGCTTCGTAACTGTTCAGGCCAAACAGCCTTGCCACAAGGTCGATCACATCGCCGGTGGCTCCGCAGCCGAAGCAGTAAAAATACCGTTTGTTCAGCTTCATGCTGGGGTGTCGGTCCTCATGGAACGGGCAGCTGCACATCCCGTTTCGGTTGACTTGCAGCCCATAGTGTTCCGCCGCATCCGGCACACAAATATTCTGTTTTACCAGTTCAAAGAGTGTCATAAAAATCCCTCCGTTTCAGGGCATAAAAAATGCGGCCCGCCCGGTTTCTTTGGGCAGGCCGCAGTCCTTATGCAGTTTGTGATGTTTCTGTTTCTTTGGCTTTCCGCTTTTCCTGCCGGTAGAACTTCTCCCGGCAGGCGGGTTTGCAAAATTTAGCGTTGGGGCGGACAGACTGGAACGGCTCTCCGCAGCACTGGCACACCAGCTGATACGGTTCGCCCGGAACGATCAGCCCCTCGGCAATCTTCTGTTTGCGCTCCTTCTGGCGCAGATACTTTTCATGGTCACGGATGCGCTTCTGGCGGCGCTTTTCCTCCGCAGCCAGTTCTTCCTCGGTGGGTTCGGGCATGGGCACTTCAAATTTCCCGACAAAGTTCAGATAAATCTCAATTTCCTGCACCCGTTCCCCGGTGCTCCTGTCCGGGGCATGGACCAGAATTTTCTCCACAAATTCATGGATCATAGGGGCGGTCAGTTCGGTGAAATCCGTATATTTCTGTGCCAGCGCCAGAAAGTGACTGGCACGGTCGGTGTCCTCATGAAACTGGTCCAGCTGCGCCTGCTCGGAGGCAAGCAGCTGTTCCAGCTCGGCCTGTTCCTTCTCATATTCGGCACACAGCAGCTCGAACCGTTTTTCCTCCAACTTGCCCATGGCATAGGTTTCGTACAGCTTTTTAATCAGCACATCCAGCTCGGCGCTGCGCTTGCGCTCCTTGGCGACCTTGCGTTTCAGCTCCTTGGCCGCTTCCTGCTGGCGAACCTGTGATATGCTGCGAACTTTCTGAATAAACTCCTCCTTATTCTGGATGGCATAGCTGGCGGTGGTGCGGATCGTTTCCAGAATCAGAGCGTTCAGGGCTTTGGTGCTAACGGTGTGGGAAAAACACATCTGGGTTTCCCGCTCAAAGGTCAGGGTGTAGGTGGAGCAGTTATAAAAGTCGGTTCCATACTCCCGCCCGTCCTTTTTGCGTTTGCCCCGGTGGTTATACATCTTGGCTCCGCAGTCGGCACAGAACACAAGGCCGGTCAGGGGATTGGCGACGCCGGTGGTATCTGTCCGGCGCACCGTCCGCTTCACCTGCTGAGCCAGCTGCCAGGTTTCCGGGTCAACAATGGCCTCGTGGGTGTTCTCAAAGATCAGCCAGTCGGACGGGTCATTTTTTACCCGCTTATCCCGGTAGGACTTTTTGGAGGAACGGAAATTGACGGTGTGCCCCATATACTCCAGCTTGGTCAGCATGGAACTGACCGTGAAGCCGTACCAGTCATAGGGGCGGCTGGTGTCCACGGTGTTCTTCCGGCTGCCTCTGCCGTTGCGTGCCAGATAATAGGCGGGGCACTCCACCTTTTCCTGTGTGAGTATCTTAGCGATCTCATGGGGGCCGTGCCCCTCCACCGCAAGCCGGAAGATCCGCCGCACCACGGCGGCGGCTTCCTCGTCCACCAGCCAGTGGTCCTTGTCCTCCGGGTCTTTTTTGTAGCCATAGATGGCGTTGTTGGTGGTTGGCTTGCCCGCCTTGCCCTTGACACGGTATGCTGCCGAAACCTTTTTGGACTGGTCACGCAGATACCATTCATTCATGATATTGAGAAAGGGCGCAAACTCGCCACTGTCCTGTTCCTCGCTGTCGATGTTATTGGCGACAGCAACAAAATGAACCCCATTCTGCCGGAACATTACCTCGGTGTAAAAGCCGGTTTGCAGGTAGTTTCTGCCGATCCGACTTAGGTCCTTACACAGCAGATGGGCCACCTTGCCCGCCTCGATGTCCGCCACAAGGCGCTTCCATGCGGGACGGTCAAAGTTGCCGCCGGACCACCCATCGTCTGTGTAGTGGACGATATTGGTGTAGCCCCGCTGTGCTGCATAGCTTTCGAGATAACGTTTCTGGTTCAGAATGGAGTTCGAGTCACCCGTGAGGTCATCGTCACGGGACAGGCGCTCATAGAGCGCAGTGATTTTTTCTTCCGTCTGTCTGTTTGCCATATCAGGCGCTCCTTTCAGACGGACGGCTCATTTGTGGCAGTTCCATTATACCACATTCCGGCTGGTTTGCCAGCCCGTCGTTGCGGATCAGCCGCAAAATTTTATCTTCCATCGTTTCCTCGGCGGTTTCGCTGAGGTAGACACGAACTTTATAGGTGGTGTTGCCAATGTGCCGGGTCAGAAACACGGCGTTTTTATCTGCCATAGAACCTCTCTTTCTTGCGCTTTCGGCGCATCCGGTGTATACTGTTGTTATAGTTCCGTTGTTTGTAACCTGCGATTGTGTTACTTCTTTTTTGTGTCAAGCCTGAACATGGCGAAAGCCCCCTTTCTCCTGCGCGAACGAGCCGTTGTAACCTAAGTAACTTGTTTTTAGATTACTCTTTCACTAATAGGAGAAATCCGGGGTGCAAAACGGAACCATTTTTGAAAAATCGCAAAATATTTTTTTGAAAAGAGGTGGGGTCATGGCGTATCTGTCTGATGACGAGCTTCTGGATACCGAGGGTGGCTTCACCGGATGGGACGCTGGGGCGGAAGAAACGCTGGAACAGGCGCTTGCGGAAGAACGTCTGGCCGAGCTGGAAAGTGAGCTGGAGCAGGACGAGCATCCCATCGACTATGAAGCGGAGCTGGAGGACGAGGAAGAAGAAGCCGCCCCGGTCAGCGAAAAGCGGCTGAAACGGGAGATTCGGGCGGAAGCTGTGCGGCGGCTGGAGGAAGCGGCCCGCACCGAAAAGGACTTCCAGGTTGTCGTAGGGGAATGGGACAAGCTGGATCGGAACCGGGAGCGCAGGGAGCGGGACCACGAAAATCTCCGTGGGGATGTGCCTCTGGAATATCAGGCAGTGCCTGAGCCGAAGCTCATTCCCCGCTGGATGAACAACTCCACATACCGGCAGCTGATGGCCGGGAACTTTCTGGACATCCTGTTTGACTGCCCCTATGAGATGCACAACCTCACTGCCGACGCCTTTGTTTCCCGCATGGTGGAAGAACTGAGCGAGGAACACAAGGAGGTTTTGCATTTCCTCTCTTTGCGGTTGTACAGCACCACCAGGCTTGCCGCTGTGCGTGGGCAGTCTGACCGCAACATCCGCAAGCTGCGAAAGACCATCCACAAAAAATTGCAGCGCCAGATGTATGACCATCTGTGCGGCAAGCAGGAGCATGGTAGCAGCTTGACCTTGCGGGAACGCCAGTTTTTGGAGGAATACTCGAAAATTGCAAGGAAACAAGGCAAGGACGCCGTGATCCGGCGGGAGAATAAGACCAAGCGCAGAAAAAAGAAAAACCGCCCCTGATAATTGGGACGATTAAGGAGAAAGGGCGTGTATGATGAAAAATTTATTTGAACAGTCCCGTTCCCATTGGGTGCGGTACGATCATTACGAGCTGAAAACAGCGGAAGATGGCAAGCGGTATATCACCCCCGGCAAGAGCGCAAAGCCGGATGTCTACAATCCGCTGAAAGAGGTCCCCAACATTGTGCTGGATGCGCTGAATGTGGGGATGCTGATGATGGGGTGCAAGCCGGAAGCAGAAGTGGAAAAGGCGGTAATGGAGTTTATCACCCGGTACGGCCTGCTGGGGCTGATGACCGCCCTGCCCACCACACCGTCCTTTATGGACTATGAGGCGGTGTACCTGCCGAAAAACCACTTCATCAAGGAAGAATCCATGGTGACAGACAAATACTTGTCCCTGTTTTACCCCTTTGACCAGCTGGATTTGGTGAAGAAAGGCATTGAATCCACATGGAATGTGTCCGGTGACCGGACGATGGTTGCCCTGACCATGACTTTCATGGACGAGCCGATGGCGAAGAACATGAGCTTCCAGCGAGAGTATGCGGAACCCTACGACTGGGTTGCCCAGCAGTTCAAGGACTGGGCCTTTACGCTGACCACAGCTATTTTGTACTACAATGACTATGATTCCATCGACGAGGATGCACGGGGGCTGTACCGCAAGGCCATGGCCGCATTTGGTGGGATCGCCCCCAGCTACCACATCGAGCTGTTGGATAAGCCCACCATCTATTGGGATTTCCATTCGCTGCTGCTGGGCATCCAGATGATGTTCAGCTTCATGTTGGTAGACGGTGACCAGCCCCTGCGCCTGTGCAAGCACTGCCAGAAGGTGTTCCTGGGCAGCCGATCCAACGCTGCCTTTTGCAGCCCACGGTGCAAGAACCAGTACAATGTCTACAAGAGCCGTTCTAAAAAGGGCGGAGATGAGGAGGAATGATACGCTATGGAAATTCTGAAACTCAGGGAACACAGCGAACTGGCATCGGAGGCCGCAGAGTGGTTTCATTCCAAGTGGGATATTCCAGTTGAAGAATATGCGGGAAGCATACAGGAGTGCTTGACGGGCAAAAGCATTGTTCCGCAGTGGTATGTTGCAGTCGAGAATCAGCAGATTATTGGTGGTATTGGGGTCATCGAAAACGATTTTCATAACCGCAAGGATTTGACGCCAAATGTCTGCGCGGTATATGTTGAGGAAAACTACCGTTGTCAGGGAATTGCAGGAAAGCTGCTGGAATATGTTTGTGAGGATATGCGTTCATTTGGCCTGGAAACCTTATATCTCATTACAGACCACACAGGCTTCTATGAGCGCTACGGATGGAAGTTCCTGTGTATGGCGCAGGGCGATGGTGAGGTAGATTTGTCGAGGATGTATGTTTATGATTTGAAATAGAAACGGTTATCGTTAAAAATTAGACATTTGGAGAGACCCGATAAATCATTTTGCGTTCGATTGGAGCGGCATTTATTGGAATCCAGAATTTGAAAATAAAGTAAACACCAAAGGGAGCTGCATGGATAATAGAAATGGAGATTATATATAAAAACTTACAAGAGAATGAGATAAGCCGAGAGCTATTTAGACATTTTGTACGGCATCAAACTGTTGTTAAATGTAGGCGAAAAGAAAACGGAAAATGGATTATCAAAGATGATCCGTTTATTGACGATTGGAGCGAAGCGGATTATAAATTCCTGGTTTCCTGCCTGAGAAACACAGCAGCAACAGGTGGATTGGTATATGCTGCTTTCTGCGAAGGGGTGTTGAAAGGTTTCGTGTCAGTTGAACCGAAACTTTTTGGGGGAAATCACAGATACCTTGACCTCTCAAGTATCCATGTGTCAGAGGATATGCGAGGAAAAGGGGTTGGCACTGCACTGTTCCGAGCAGCGAAAGAATGGGCAAAGGCACATGGAGCAAAAAAGTTGTACATCTCAGCCCATTCAGCCGTTGAAAGCCAGGCATTCTATCACAAAATGGGCTGTGCAGAGGCGGCTGTCTACAATCAGTCTCATGTAGAAGCCGAGCCGTATGACTGCCAGTTGGAATGTAAAGTATGTGAGGATGACAGTTGATGAAAATAAGCAAAATTGAGGATAATAAAAAGAGATACATGAGCCTGCTTTTTCTTGCGGACGAGCAGGAAGATATGATCGACCGGTATCTTGAAAAAGGTACGATGTATGTTTTGGAGGAAAATGGCGTAAAAGCGGAATGTGTTGTTACTGACGAAGGCAGCAAAGTTCTTGAAATCAAGAATATTGCTGTTCTGCCGGAATGCCAGCGCATGGGCTACGGAAAACGGATGATTGAGTTTATTGAGCAGACATACCGTGATAATTTTCGTATTCTTCGTGTGGGGACGGGTGACAGTCAGCTGACGCTCCCTTTTTATAAGAAATGCGGTTTTATAGAAAGCCATCGTATCAAAAACTTTTTCACGGACAATTATGATCATCCTATCTTTGAATGCGGCGTTCAGCTTATTGATATGGTATATTTGGAAAAGAACTTACTATGGGAATCCAATACGATTCATCGAAAGAAGTAAATGGAATACCTGGCATTTTGTAAATGAATTACAAAATACAATCCAAACTTACCAAAACGATATGGAGGTGACGAGGAATGAGCGAGGAACAGGGGCTGACCCCGTATGAAACCAGAGAAATCCTCTTTTACAAGACCGAAAACGGAGAGGTGCGGGTGGAAATCCTGCTCTTTCAGGAAAATCTCTGGCTGACGCAGGCAAAAATGGCAGAGCTGTTCGAGGTGCAGAAAGCGGCCATTTCCAAGCATCTGAAAAAAATCTTTGAATCCGGCGAACTGAGCGAGGATTCAGTTGTTTCCAAAATGGAAACAACTGCGGCGGACGGAAAACGGTATCAGACCAACTATTATAATCTGGACGCCATCATCGCTGTGGGGTATCGTGTGAACTCCAAAAAGGCGACCATGTTCCGCATTTGGGCGAACCGGGTGTTGAAAGAGTTCATCATCAAGGGTTATGTGATGGATGACGCACGGCTGCGGGAGCCGGAAAACTTTTTCGGCAAGGATTATTTCGAGGAACAACTGGAGCGTATCCGGGACATCCGGGCCAGCGAGAGAAGGTTCTACCAGAAAATCACGGACATCTATTCCCAGTGCAGCGCCGACTACGATGTGGAAAGCCCCATCACAAAGGAGTTTTTTGCCACGGTGCAGAATAAGCTCCACTATGCGGTCACCCATCATACCGCCGCCGAGATCGTATATGGCCGTGCCGACAGCACCAAGCCCAACATGGGGCTGACCACATGGAAAAACGCCCCCAAAGGCCGCATCCGCAAATCGGATGTCACCGTCGCTAAAAACTATCTGAACGAAACGGAAATGCGAAACCTGAACGAGATCGTCACCATGTACCTGGACTATGCGGAACGGCAGGCCCGCCGGGGAAATGTCATGTATATGGCCGATTGGGTCAAGCGGCTTGACGCATTTTTACAGTTCAACGAGGAAGATATTCTGCATGATAAGGGCAAGGTGACCGCCGCCATTGCCAAAGCCTTTGCCGAGAAAGAGTTTGAAAAGTTCCGGGTTTTGCAGGATCGGACCTATCAGAGCGACTTTGACCGGCTGGTTGCGGAAACTTCGGATGCCCTGACAGAATAACCATATACACAGAAAGCCCACGCCTCCGGTTCTCTTTCCGGCTGCGTGGGCTTTTTCGGCCATCGCCTATTTCTTGTTTTGCAGCTGTTCATGGGCCTCCTGCTGGACAATCAGCCCCGCCGAAAAGCCATACTTGAAATGACTCTCACTTTCCTCACACTGGGCGATAGCGTTCTGCGCCCGGAGTTCCTCCACCAGAGCATAGTCCTCTTTGCTGAGCCGCTGGGATAACTGCTCCATCAACGCCGCACAGGTTTGGACCGCCTTGCGGTATTCCAGGGACGTGGGAACAACGGTTTCACAGGGATAAAACTCCCCGTTATACATGGCTTCCAAAATCATTGCGTTCCCTCCCTCAACAGTAGACCAGCTCAGCCAGGACAATTTCCTCGGCCCTGTTGTGGATGGAGTTCATGGAGCGCACCCATGCCATCTGGTCGGCAGCTTTCAGGGCTTCTGTGACGCCCTCTTGCTGCATCATGGCTTTTTCGATAATTTCCAGCCGCTCCCGGCAGGCGGTGTCGATTTCCTCCAAGTGGGGAAACAGCTTTTCAGTGACAATGAGATCGGTATACAGAATGGGCCGGTGTTCTTTTAAGTAGGCACGGCGCAACCGGCCATATTTCCCGATATGGTACTCTTTGGTGTCCGATAACACAAGGCCGGGAATGAGATAGTCGCCGCATTGGGTGTAAGTCAGTTCCATACAAGGCTCCTTTCGTGGGAATATGTGATTGACAGTTACGGTAGGTTTGAGGGCATCCCTCCTTTATCATAACTGTCTTTTCATTCGCCACAAATGAGCCGCCAGTCATGATGTAATGTTTTTTGGTGTATTCCACCCTCTATACATTACATCACGGAAGGGAATGCGGTTACGTTCCCCGCGCCGGTCGTCACAGTGGATTGTGGCATTGTGGTCAATCCGGAGCCGTGTCCCATTCCGGTAGACTTCAAGATCGACAGCTGCAAAGATTCCATCGTCGTGGACCTTGGGGATGTTGCATTGGAATCGTTGGGCCGCATTGCACAGCTGGATGTGACCGTGAAGAATGTCTGCCCCAATAAACGTGTCGCGTTGGGAGTTGTTTTGACCGAAGTGGATTCCAATGGTGTGGAATACCAGAGAGGGCTGAAAGCCATTACAATTCCCGCGCATCGCTCCTCCACTTGCCGGGATGTTTTGGTAAAATGCATCAAATTTGTACTGCCAGAGGATCTGGATGTATCGGGTGGAGCGCCAAATGCATTGTGCAATGCCAGAAACTTTAAGGTACGCCTTTTTGCCAATTATATCGACACGGACTTCCGGTGCTGCGAGTCAATTGTCACGGTTTAACGATTCATTTCCATTGCTTCCACCGCTTCCCTAAGGGAAGCGGTACATACATTGCACATAAAAAAGGGAACGCATCCGAGAATGTTCTGGATGGTTCCCTTTTTACGTTTTATTTCTTTGTTTCAGCTGGCCGTCAACAGATCCGGGGCAGCTGGGCGCCGGTGAGCTTTCCTAGGATACGGCTTCCCCCTAAGGCGGTGCGGAGCACGACATGCCCGGGACGGCTCTCCGTAACCCGGCCGATCATGGCCGCATGTTCCCCGCCGGAAGTTTGGTGCAGCGCGTCCAGCACGGCGTCCGCCTGGCCGGGGGAAACAATCGCCAGCATCCGTCCTTCGCAGGCGCTGTAGAGCGGGTCCAGCCCCAAGAGGTCACAGGCGGCGGCTACCGCTGGATCGACGGGGATTGCGTCTTCCTCCAGTTCAATGGTCAAGGCGCTGCCTTCGACAAATTCGTTGAGCGTGGTGGCCACGCCGCCGCGGGTGGGATCGCGCAGGATACGCACGCCGCCCGCTTCCAGCGCCGCCGCGCTGAGCTGGTGTAGCGGGCGGCAGTCGGAGAGAAGCTCGCCCGCAAAGGGGATTTCTCCCCTTGCCATCAAGACGGCCGCACCGTGGCAGCCGACGCTCCCGCTGACCAACACCGCATCCCCGGGACAGATGGCTTTGCGGGACAACCCTGCGGCCCGCTGTGGACCGACGCCGGACGTGTTGATATAGATGCCGTCGCCCTTTCCGCGCTCGACCACCTTTGTATCCCCCGTGACAATCTGCACACCGGCGAGCTGGGTAGTGGTTGCGATGGAATTCACGATGGTTTTGAAGTCCTCCATGAGAAAGCCCTCTTCGATGATAAAAGAAAGGCTGAGATATTTGGGTTGGCCGCCCGCCATACAGACGTCGTTGACCGTTCCGCACACGGCCAGCTTTCCGATGTCCCCGCCGGGAAAGCGCCAAGGGGTTACGACAAAACTGTCGGTAGAGTAGACCAGCGGGCCATCCATCGATGGAAGCACAGCGCCATCGCCCAGATCTTCCAATGCGGGATTTTGAAACGCCGGAACCAGGACCGACTCGATCAATTGGGAAGTGCGCAGGCCGCCGCTTCCGTAGTCCAAGGTGATAATTTCTTCCATGGTGTGATTCCTCCCTGTCATGTCTGATAGCGGTACGCTGCGGCGCAGGCCCCTTCACTGGAGACCATGCACGGCCCCACTGGATCGGATGGGGTACAGACCCGCCCGAAAAGGGGGCACTGCTCCGGCCTGCAAGCGCCGCGAATCACTTCGCCGCACTGACAGCCCGCAAGTTCCACCGTGGGAGATGGAGAAAAGCCGAACTTTTTTGCAGCATCCCACGGGGAGAACGCCTCCCGGAGGGCAAGGCCGCTGTTCGGGATGGTTCCCAAGCCTCTCCAAAGGCTGTCCGCGGGGAGGAATACCCGCTCCATCGCCGAGCGCGCCGCGGAATTCCCCTCCGGACAAACCAGGCGCGTATATTCATTTTCCAGGGCGGGCGCCTTTTGCCGCAGCATCTCTGCCAGACGGTAGATGGAAAAGAGCAGGTCGGCGGGCTCAAAACCGCTGACGACGGCGGGGAGGCCGAATTCCCGCGGGAGAAAGGCAAACGCATCTGAGCCCGTGATAACGGCCACATGGCCGGGACACAAAAAGCCGTCTACCGCAAAATCCGGCGCGTGGATCAATGCACGCAGGGCGGGTTCGGTACTCTTGAGCAGGCACAATACGGAAAAATTGGAGGCACCCTGCTCTTTGGCCTCTAAAATGCAGGCGGCGGTACCGGGTGCGGTCGTTTCAAACCCGACGCCGAGGAAGATGACTTCCTGATCCGGGTGCTGCACAGCGATTTCCAGGGCCTCCATGGGGGAATAGACCGTCTGGACCTGCGCGCCCAAGGCGCGGCGGCGTAGCAGCGTATCCCCGCGCACCGAACCCGGTACCCGCAAAAGGTCCCCATAGCTCGCAAGGATCACATCCGGCAGACCGGAAAGCCGCAAAATTTCATCGATCGCCCCGGCTGGCGTGACGCAAACCGGGCAGCCCGGCCCGGAGAGCAGTTGAATGGATGGAGGCAGCAGCGAGCGCAGCCCAGCTTTGGCGATGGCCATGGTATGTGTGCCACAGATTTCCATCAGACGGATAGGGCCGGTCTCCTGGCTGATGTCCCAAAGCTCCTTCACAAGGCGCTGGATACCGTCCGGGCGGCGGAATTTCTCATCAAAGAGCATCGATGGCCTCCTGAATGCAGGCGAAGTTCTCCTCCGCCTGTTCTTTTGTCAGCTTTTGGATGGCAAATCCGGCATGGACCATCACGTAGTCGCCGGGTTTTAGGTCGGGAATGAAGTCAACACGGATGTTTTGGGAAAGCCCTGCCGCTGTCCCAACGGCGTGCTTTCCCGCGATGGATACAATTTTTAAAGGGACTGCAAGACACATAGTTGATTCTAGCTCCTTTTTGCGGTCGCGATTGCCAGCTGGCCCAGGCAAAGGCCCTCGTCGCTGGTGGAAACGCGGTGATGCGTATAGACGGAAAAACCGGCATGTGTGAGAAGCCGGGTGCTTTCAGAGAGAAGATATTCGTTTAAAAATACGCCGCCGGAGAGGACCACCGGCAGTTTTCCTGGATTCAAAAGACAACACTGCTCCAATGCCATGCGGCACAGGGCGTCCATAAAGCCGCGCGCGACCGCAGCGGGATCAACCTGAGCGGAGAGATCGCCGGTGATTGCCCGAAGCAAGGGGCGCGTGTCAAAGATACGAAGCCCATCTTTTTCATAGAATGCCACGGGGTAGAACCGACCGGGGATTTCTTCTCGCGCCATAGCCTGTAGGCGCGTGGCCCCCTGGCCTTCGTAGCAGACTTGCTGCGTGCCGGTCAGGAGGGAATACACCCCGTCGAACAGGCGGCCGATGCTGCTGGCTTTTGGACATGCGGTGCGGCTGTCCAACATAGCGCGCAAAGCCTGCTTTTTTGGCGATTCCAGCGGCGCACGGTCCAGGGGCAGCCCGGCGTCCCACAACAGGGAGAGCCCAATCCGGCCGATCTCCCGGGTCGCCGCATCGCCTCCCGGAAGAAAGATGGGGCGAATCGAGCCGCACCGCCGGAAAGTTTGGAAATCTCCTGCCAGAAACTCGCCCCCCCAGATGGAATGGTCCGTTCCATAGCCCGTCCCGTCCCACACGATGCCAAATACCGGCCCAGCGAGCCGGTTGTCCGCCATGCAGGACGCCATATGCGCCCAGTGGTGCTGTACCTGCAGGAGGGGAAGCGCCAAGCGTTTGGCGTGTTCCTGCGCTTCCCGTGTGGAAAAGTAGTCCGGATGAAGATCACAGACCAACGTGGACGGCGTGATGAGGAACAGCCGGAGAAAGGTGTCCAAGGCCTCCCGATAGTGGTCCAGAGTTTCCAGGTTTTTTAAATCGCCGATGTGCTGGCTTAAAAATACATGTTGCCCACGACCCACAGCAAACGAGGCCTTCTGCTCCGCGCCAAAGGCGACCACACCGGTCGCATCGCGCGCAAACGTGACCGGCTGGGGGACATACCCGCGGCTGCGGCGGTAAAAGTATTCCCGCCCCTGCCAGGCCATAACCAGGGAATCGTCACAGCGGTTTTGGATGGGGCGGTCATGCAGGAGAAAGCCATCGGCAATTCCCGCCAGCCCATCAAGGGCTTCCTGGTCCTCCAAAAGGACCGGTTGGTCGGAGAGGTTGGCGCTGGTCATCACCAAGGCGTCCGGTCCGCCGGACGTCCCGTCCAACAGGAGAACATGCAGCGGCGTATAGGGGAGCATAACCCCCAAGCGCCGGTTGTCGCTGAGATTTGCGAAGTCCTCCGGAGCTTTCTTTTCCAACAGGACAATGGGGCGGCGTACGCTTTCCAAAAGAGAAGTCTCCGCCTCCGTGACCCGGCAGAGCGACCGGGCGCTGTTGAGATCCCGGCACATGACCGCCAGCGGCTTTTCTTCGCGGTGCTTCCGCCGCCGGAGACGGCGGACCGCCTCCGCATTGCGCGCGTCGCAGGCGAGATGAATGCCACCGAGCCCTTTGACCGCGAGAATGTCTCCCCGGGCCAAAGCTTTTTGCGCTTCCGCAAAGACGTCCCCGGCGATTTTCCGGCCCTCTGCGTCGAGCAGCCAGACCTGTGGCCCGCAGCTGGGGCAGCAGTCCGGCTGGGCATGATAACGGCGGGAATGGCTGTCTTCGTATTCCGCGTTACAGGTGGGGCACATGGAAAATTGTGCCATGGACGTCGTTTTCCGGTCGTAAGGGAGGTCGCGGATGATGGTAAAGCGGGGGCCACAGTCCGTACAATTGATAAACGGATAGCGGTACCGCCGGTCAGCCGGGTCCGCCAACTCCCGCAGGCAGGCAGCGCAGGGGGCGATATCCGGCGAAACCAGGGTGCCGCCGTCCCCCTTTGCGCTGCTTCGGATGGTAAAACGGTCGTAGCCCACCAGCCCATCCAGAGGTACGGTGCGAACCTGTTCCACAACGGCCAGAGGGGGGGTAGAGCGGGCCAATTCGTCCTGGAAGCTGGAAAGCGCTTCCGTTGGCCCTTCCAATTCCAGCTCCACGCCGGAGGGGGTATTTCGCACCCAGCCGCACAGGGCGTGCCGCTGTGCGAGACGGTACAGATAGGGCCGGAACCCCACCCCCTGCACAATGCCGGCGATTTCGAGCCGGATGCGACGAAGCATACTCATGCCAATGCAGCCCGGATACGGCCCTCCAAATGCTGTGTCAGGGCGTCCAGTCCGTCCCCTGTGCGGCTGGAAACCTGGAACAGGGGCCCCTCAGGATTGACGCCTCGATAGTCTTTTTCAACGCGGTCAAGGTTGAAATCAAAATACGGGAGCATATCGCATTTGTTTAGGACTAGGCAGTCGGTGTCGGTGAACATCAGCGGGTACTTTGCGACCTTGTCGTCCCCTTCTGGGATGCTGAGAATGGTAATACGGAAGTTTTCGCCGATGTCGAATTCGGCCGGGCACACTAGGTTGCCGATGTTTTCTACAAACAGGACATCCAATGCATGGAGGTCGAATTGCGGCAAGATGTGCTGAATGCTCATCGCCTCGATGTGGCAAGCGCCGTCCGTATTCAGCTGGACGGCGGGAATTTGCAGCGCTGCAATCTTTTCCGCGTCAATCTGGCCGGTGATGTCGCCTTCAATCACGCCGATAGAGAACGATCCCCGCAGCCTTGCAATCAATTCCGTGATCAGGCTAGTCTTTCCGGTGCCGGGGCTTCCCATCACATTGATCAGGCAGACCTTTTTTTCGGACAAGGTTTTGCGGACCTCAGCACTCACATCCTCGTTCCACTCCATCACCTGGTGCAGTACTTTGATTTCCATTTTCAATCAACCTCCAAACTATCGACCATGAATTCGTTCCCGGAAAGGCGTTTGAGCTGGATACTCCCACAGAACGGGCATTGGATGCGTTCGCGGGTGATCTCGCTTTCCCGGCCGCAATCACGGCAGAGCACTTTTAAGGGGACGGTTTCCACTTCTATTTTGGCTCCTTCGGCCCGGGTGCCCTTTGCAAGGACATCCAAATACATTTGAACGCATTCTGGAACAACGCCGGAAAAGGGACCCATCCGCAGGCGAATTGCCCGGATACGGGTTGCCCCCTGCTGACTGGCAGCCTCCAACGAGATCTTCAGAATGCTCTGTGTTATGGATAATTCGTGCATGGATACGTTCAACCTGCCTTCAGAAGAATCGAACCCATTGTATCACCAAACTGTAAAAAATACCATACCTATTCAACGAAAGGAAGGATATGTTAGTGAAAATTAGCGGTATCTGCTCTTGTGTTTTAAAAAAAATAGGACTATAATAAATTCCGGTTTTCAATGAATTTTCCATAGAGGGGTATTATTTATGGGAATCTTACCAATTTTAATCGGTTGGCCTTTATTGATTGCTGCGATTGTTCCTCTTATTAAGCAGGAACGAATACGCGGTTATGTTGTTTACGCTGGCGCGGGAGGCGTCATGGTTTTGGCTACGGCCCTTCTGGGCATGTGGTTGACAAATGGCGCACAAGCGATGGCGTTTTATCAAGAGACCGAATGGGTCAATTACCTGATGATCGCAGGGGAACTCTTTTTGACTGGGTTGATTGTGTATTTGAGCATTAAATACCGCAAATATCCAGTGATCCTACTGTCTGTAGGGCAGACTGCTTTAGGAATCTGGACGGAGTTTCGATTCCCCATGCAGCCGGCCTGCCATATGCAGATCGACAGTCTGAGCATGCTGATGTGCATGATCGCCGCATTCATTGGCGGCCTTATCTGCATCTATGCTGTGGGCTATATGAAGGCATATCACCAGCACCACAAGGAATTTCAGGATCGCAGTGGATTTTTCTTTTCCATGCTGTTTTTGTTCCTGGCGGCAATGTTCGGTTTGGTACTTTCGGAGAATCTCATCTGGATGTACTTCTTCTGGGAAGTGACCAGCGTGATTTCGTTCCTCTTGATCGGCTACACCCGGACAGAAGAAGCGGTCAACAATAGCTTCCGCGCGCTGTGGATGAACCTCGTTGGCGGCTTTGGGTTCGCCATCGCCATTGCGGTAGCGGCGGCGACGCTGGGAACCGTACAGCTGGAGGCGGTTGTCCAGACAGGAGCAGTGATCCCTGTGGCGTTGTTGGCGCTGGCCGGACTCACAAAATCCGCGCAGCTGCCGTTTTCTTCCTGGCTGCTGGGCGCGATGGTCGCTCCGACTCCGTCGAGCGCGCTTTTACATAGTGCAACCATGGTCAAGGCGGGTGTATTCCTATTGATCCGGCTTTCGCCGGCGCTTGCCGGGACCATGACCGGCCAGATGGTATCTTTGATCGGCGGGTTTACCTTCATCGCAGCCAGCATGATGGCCATCGCCCAGAATGACGGCAAGAAAGTGCTGGCGTTTTCGACGGTGTCCAATTTGGGCCTGATTGTGGCCTGTGCGGGCATCGGCGCGGAGGAAACCATATGGGCGGCCGTGCTCTTGATGATCTTCCATTCGGTAAGCAAATCCATGCTTTTCCAGGCGGTTGGGTCTGTGGAGAACAGCTTGGGGTCCAGAGACATCGAGAATATGCATGGCTTGATCTTGCGCTTGCCGAAGCTGACCTATATCATGGGTATTGGCATCGCCGGAATGTATTTGGCGCCTTTTGGAATGTTGATTTCTAAATGGGTAGCGTTGAAAGCGTTTGTAGATGCAGGCAATTTCCTGCTGGTTATTTTCCTCGCCTTCGGCAGTGCGACAACGATGTTCTACTGGACAAAATGGCTGACAAAGCTTGTGTCCATGCACCGCACCAAAGAGGAGGCCCGGGATGTCACCCATAGGGACCAGTATTTTTCGATGTTTATCCATGCAGGCTGTGTATTGCTGCTTTGCCTGTTGTTCCCGTGGCTAGCGACAACCGTTGTAAATCCCATTATCCTAGAACTCTTTGGAGCCTCCCATGAAGTGCTTTCTATGAGCATCCTGACCACCATGGCCATCATGTTGGTATCGGTCCTTTTTGTTCCAGCGACGATGTTCCTAGTTACGCGGTGGGCGCATAAGGAATATGTGCCGATTTATATGGGCGGCGCCAACGAGGGGGACAATACCTATTTTGTGAACAGCTACGGGGAACCGGAGCATTTGTACCTGACAAACTGGTATCTGCGGTTTGAATTTGGTATGCGGCGGTTAATGCGTCCTTCCGTGATTCTGTCTTCGGGTATTCTGATTGTAATGCTTTGCCTGATCATTGGAGGTGCGGTATGATGCGAGTGGTTTCCGTTATTTTATATTTGCTTCTGGCCCCGTTTGCCGGCGCTCTGTTGGATGGGTTCGACCGGATCATTACGGCACGGATGCAGGGAAGAAAAGGGCCGCCGTTTTTTCAGCCGTTCTATGATTTGTCCAAGCTGTTTTCCAAGCAGATGATTGCAGTAAACGGCGTGCAGCTGCTGCTCATTTTGAGCTATTTGGTTTTTCTGGCAGTGGCGGGTTCCATGTTGTTTGCAGGAGCGGATATCCTGATGTGTTTGTTCCTCCTGTCTACGGCGGATATGTTCCTGGTCATGGCGGCTTCGAGTGATTCCTCGCCGTTTGCGACCATGGGCGCAAGCCGTGAAATGCTCCAAATGATGGCCTATGAACCGTTGACCTTGTTGCTGGCGGTTGGCTTTTATTTGGCAACCGGCTCCTTCCAGGTGGTGGATATCATCCATATGCCGCTGAGTTCTGTGCTGATGATGCCGGGATTTTTGCTGGGCTTTATGTTTATCACAGCGATCAAGCTGCGCAAGTCCCCGTTTGATCTTTCCACCAGCCACCATGCCCACCAGGAGATGGTCAAGGGCTTGACGACCGAGATGGCGGGGCCGATTTTGGCGATTATGAACATTGCAGAGTATTATGAGATCACTCTGATGTTGGGGATTGTAGCGCTGTTTTTCCTCAACCAAAACTGGTGGAGCTGGCCGCTGGCCATTGTAGCCTGCCTATTTATGTATTTCTTGGAGATCCTGTGGGATAACGTCAGCGCCCGTGTGAAGTGGAGAACTTTGTTGGACAGCTGCTGGGTTGTCACTTTGCTCACAGGCGGGCTGAACTTTTTGATTTTGATGTTGATTAAGTGAGGAGGCAGTGCCATGGGAAAGCTTGCGAAATCTCCTTGGATGCTCCACTACGATGGAAGCAGCTGCAATGGCTGTGACATTGAAGTGCTGGCATGCACGACGCCGGTGTACGACGTGGAGCGCTTCGGAATTATCAACACCGGCGACCCCTTCCAGGCGGATATCCTGCTCATCACAGGGGGGATCAATAGCCAGAGCGAGAGCGTTGTCAAGCAGATTTACAGCCAGATGCCGAATCCAAAGGTGGTTGTAGCGGTGGGAATCTGTGCTTGCACGGGAGGAATATTTAAAGAATGCTACAATATTAAGGGCGGCGTGGACACGGTCATCCCGGTGGATATTTATGTACCCGGATGCGCTGCACGGCCGCAGGCCATTATCGATGGGGTTGTAAAGGCGGTTGAACTGCTACAGAAAAAACGTGAAGCCTTCGCCAGCCAGCGGAAGAAGAGTGGAACATAAGGAGAAAATGGCATGGAGTATTTAAATACGATCGAACCGATCACGATGGAGCAGTTCCTCCCGATGGTGATCCAGTTCAAAATGGATGGATGGCGCCTGGTACAGATTTGCGCATGCCGCTTGCCAGAGCAATATGAATTGAGCTACTCGTTTGCAAAAGGATTTGATATGCGCACCCTGCGTTTGACAGTTGGGGAGGACGAGCCTGTTTCCAGTATTACGCAGGTTTATCCCTGCGCGTTTATACAGGAAAACGAAGTGGCAGAGTTGTTTGGCGTCAAGATTGAGAGCATGGAAAACGATTATCATCACAAGTTGTACCGCATTGCCCGGGACACGCCATTTAAAGAAAAGGGGTGAGGGACTATGGCAAAAAGAAGTATCGTTCCCTTTGGACCTCAGCATCCTGTTTTGCCGGAGCCTGTACATTTGGATCTCGTCCTGGAAGATGAGACGGTCGTAGAGGCGGTACCAAGTATTGGCTTTGTACACCGCGGCTTAGAGAAACTAGTGGAGATCAAAGATTTTAAGGAATATGTTTACATAGCGGAACGCGTCTGCGGGATCTGTAGTTTTGGCCACGGCATGGGATATTGCCAGAGCGTGGAACACATCATGGGCGTGGAGCCGCCCCGCCGGGCCAATTACCTGCGCACGATCTGGATGGAAATGAGCCGTGTACACAGCCATCTCCTTTGGTTGGGTTTGCTGGCGGATGCCATGGGGTTTGAAAGCCTGTTTATGGAGTCCTGGAGATTGCGGGAAAAGATCCTCGATATGTTTGATCTTACTACCGGTGGGCGTGTCATCTTTTCGGTAAACTGCATCGGCGGCGTTCTCAAGGACATGGATAGCGGGATGCTAAAAGCCATTTCGGATACAATTGATGAGATGGAGAAAGAGCTACGGCCCATCGCGGAGGCCTTTCTGCGGGATTACACAGTGGGAGTCCGCTTGCGTGGCCTGGGCGTCTTAAAACCGGAGCAGGCAATCCTTGCTGGTGCGGTAGGGCCAATGCTTCGTTCCTGCGGCATCGCTTACGATGCGCGTAAGCTGGGCTATGCGGCCTATAATGAGCTGGAATTTGAGCCGGTCACCGCTTCCGATGGGGATTCCTACGCGCGGTGTGAAGTGCGTATCCAGGAGATTTATCAGTCCTTTGCCTTGATCCGGCAGGCAATTTCAAAAATCCCAGAAGGCCCGATCCGTGTGCCGGTCAAAGGCAACCCCAATGGCGAGTATTTTATGCGGATTGAACAGCCCCGCGGCGAAGCGATTTATTATGTGAAAGCCAATGGGACGAAATTCCTCGACCGGTTCCGCCTGCGCACACCCACGACCAGCAATATCCCGCCCATGTTGGAGTTGATGAAAGGGTGTCAGCTGGCGGATGTGCCGCTTCTGATTTTGACCATTGACCCCTGCATCAGCTGTACGGAGAGGTGAGAGAGAATGGCGGAGTGGAGAGTTTTCCCATTTGCGCATACAGCGCTGAAAAATTTATTTTCCAAGCCTGCAACGACGGGCTATCCATTCGAACCGGTGAAGTATCCGGAGCGGATGCGCGGCCATGTGCAGATCAAAATTGAGGATTGCATTAGCTGCGGCCTATGCGCACGTTCTTGCCCGCCGGAGGCATTGAAGGTGGATCGGGCAGCGCGGACCTGGACGATCAATCGCTTTGATTGTGTACAGTGCGGAAACTGTACCAATGTATGCCCGAAGAAATGCCTGTTTATGGTGCCCGGCTATACCGAGCCCGGTGCACAGAAAGTGAGCGAGACATTCACCCGTCCGGCACCGCCGGAACAGGAGGCGCAGCAGGCGGGCGGAAAGCCGGTCAACGATGCGTCGAAATGCGTATATTGCACCTTGTGTGCCAAGAAATGCCCGCAAGACGCCATTACGGTCGACCGCGCGGCGAAAAGCTGGGTACTCGATGCGGAAAAATGTGTGGGATGCGGTATTTGTGCGGCGTCCTGTCCCAAAAAGTGTTTGACGTTAAAATAGGAAATAAAACCGGGGCAATCATTCGATAGGATTCCGGTTTGGAAAAGACTGAAAATAGAATAGGGGCTTGGCCGTGTTTTCAAGATGCGGCTGGGCCCCTATTTTTTGCGGTTATCTGCCGGATATTCATGTGCTGCAAAGGAAGCCGGTTATCCGTATGATTAAATCTTATTAGGAAAACACACTGCCAGAAAGGATGTAGCGGGACTCAGCCCGCCACGGCGGGAATTTCAGAAGTGTTGATTTCGATGTATTCTGCTATCTTACGAAATTCATCAGCGAATTTGCATTTAACGCTGATATTTCCATTTTCGTAAACCTTGATATGGTCTACAAGATCAATGAGAGCCTCCCGGGTTAGTTTGTCGATGTTCTGGTATTTCATAAAGGCCACCAGCGCCGGGTGCTCATTGTCAACACCGTTTGCCAGTTCTGCCCGTTCAGCGGTCAACCGTTCCAGCACATCAGAGAGGGCCGCTATCTGCCGTTCATAGTCGGCTTTCATGTTTCGATAATCCTGCTGGGTAATTTCCCCGTCTTTCCAGTCTTGATAAAGAGACTGCTTGTAGCGGGTGATTTTCGCCAGTTCCTTTTCCTTTGTGGCAATCAGCTCGTCCAGTCTGAAAGACTGGCTTTTTTTCGTTGGAGCCGAATTGATACGGGTAATCGCCTCAGAATAAGAAACGGCTAAATGTACCTGGTACTGAATACCGAATAGAACAGCGGCCTCCAGCCGTTCATGCTTGATTGAGTGCATGGTGCAGGCTGTCCGGGAACGGTTTTTGTAAGTAGAGCAGGCATAATACACATGATTGTTTTTACTAACGCAACGAGTGACTGCCCGGCCACAATCGGCACATTTCAGAAAGCCGCTGAACAAATGGACTTTCCGGCCTTCGGGAGAAGTTCGGGTGTCACGCTTTAACAGAGCCTGCACCTTGTCAAAGGTTTCATAGTCGATAATGGCTTCATGCGTTCCAGCCACCTCTACCCATTCTTCACGAGGAACCGTTTCAATCTGGTGTACCTTATAACTTTTTACCCGGCTACGGCCTTGTGCTAAATCCCCGGTATAAGTGGGATTGGTAAGTATTGCATGGATCATCCTGCCGCCCCACATAGGTTCGTCATAACCTCTTGTAGAAACAGGCAGGCCCTTGAGCAGTTTATACGCAGAGGGACTCGGGACGCCATGCTCATTCAAATGCAGAGCGATGGCCCGTTTTGATGTTCCTTGCAAAAATAGCGAGAAAATGAGTTTGACTGTTTCAGCAGCATCCGGATCAACAACCAGTTTGTGTTTGTCTTTTGGGTGCTTAATGTACCCATAAGGAGCGAAAGCTCCGATGTATTGACCGTTGCGCCGCTTATAGTCAAATACTTGGCGGATTTTCTTTGAAGTCTGATAGCAATAGTTATCATTCATTACATTTGTCATCGGAACGATAATATTAGAAACGCTATCCGGGTTTGTAAAGCTATCCACATTTTCCGCAAGACTGATAAACCGGACACCCATCTGTACAAACAGGTTGTCAATCAGACTTCCCGCATCGCTGTAATTCCGGGCAAAACGGGAAAGGTCTTTTACCACAACACAGTTGATTTTCCCGCTCATTACATCGGCCAGGAGCCGTTGGAAATCTTCGCGGTTGGCATCTGTTCCCGTGTGTCCATCGTCCACATATTCGGAAACGCTTTCAAATTCCTCGATGTGCTTTTGATAAAAGTCATTCAGCAGGTCGCGCTGGTTTTTAACGCTGTTGCTATCGTCTTTTCCTTTTTTCAAATCTTCTTTGGAAAGCCGGATATATTCGCCCAGCCGCCAGCGCCGGATTGTATAAGAGGGGGAGAAACTCTGTTGAACCCCTCTGTTTTTTGTTCGTGGCATTGTTCCTCCTTCCCTATCACATTACACTTACATTATACCTCTGTCCCATAGGGACAACAAGGATGGCTCCGCTGTGGGACATTTTGTCTCGAAGTAGGCGTGGGCCGTAACCGAAGTTACAGCCCGCTTTTTTGACGGATCAAAAAGTCCGTCAAAATATCCTGGAGGGATGGCCCGTTTTCTGTAAATTCCATTTTTACACCGATACCGCCGATGCTGAAGCAGTACGGATTTTTGGTAACTTGTAAAAACCTTGTGACGCGCTCTTTGCGGGAAAGGGCATTATCAAAGGTCATACCGCTCACATCGGGCAGAGACTCGGGGGAGACTGTGCCAATGTCAACGCTTTTCATTCGTTCCAGTTCCTGTGCGGTTAATCTCACGGTAAAACCTCCTTTGTTCAGATTGATAAACGCCTCCCGGTTGTCCTGTGGGGAAACGCGAAAAGGCGGCACCGCACAAGTGCCGCCCTTTGGCCTGTCCTCACATCGGGACACAATGTCTCGAAGCTAATAGGGGCCGTTTTCGTAATGGTGCTGGGCTTCGTTCAGCGTTTTGAAATCAAATACATAGTGGAGCTCACCGACAACGCGCCGGATGTCCTCGGGGGAAAAACCGCAGTTTTCCATCGCATAGATCACATATCCCCGGCAGGCGTTGTTGCTCCACGGCTCGGCCAGCATAGCGGCCAATACGGGATCGTATTTCATTTTCCAATTCCCCCTTTGATAAAATTTAGGGAACGCCGCGCCCATTTCCTTGACCTGTCCAAAGACAACTATACTCGGCGCGGCGCTCCCTCGCAGACGAGAGGGCGGCCCGGAGGGACAGGCGGCCAGCCTGTCCACTGCCGGATCGTGGCCGTGGGATGGCCCGGCCCACTTGCGGCGCTGATGTTGTTCGCTCATTTTCTTTTAGGAAAAGTCACCGCGCACCCGCCGCCTGGCTCCCCGGATTGCGCTCGGGGCCGCCCTTGTTCATCTGCGGAGAAAAGAAAACCTCCTCTCATAAACCGAGACATTTTTGGATGATATTCGGACTGGTTCAGCGGGATTTTTTCAAATATTTTTTCATGTTTTCCAAACCACGCTCCACAGCCCGCCGCACCGCGCTTTCGTGAACGCCTTCCGCTTCAGCTACTTCAGAATAGGTCTTGCCAAGAATGACACAGGCATCCACGCGGCGGCCCTGGGCTTCAGGCAGAGAGTTAAGCGCGTTCCACAGACGGATAAAGAGTTCCATGCGTTCCAAGAGCTCCTGGGGCGTGGGCTCATGCAGGCAGGCCGAGTATTCGATCCCGTCCTCGCAGTCCAGGGAATACTGTGCCTTGTGCCGGGAGAGCCGCCGCTGATAAGCCATCTCATGGCGGGTATCAGCCAAAAACACTTCGGCCACCTCGTCAGAAACCTCGATAAACTGATCCTGCGTGTACCAATAATAAAAATCTTTCAGATTGATTGTAGCCATAATAAACCTCCGTTTCGGTGTTGGGTGAATAAGTGACCGAAACGGAGCTCGGCGGGGAGCGGCACCCTGGGGAGCTGCTCCGTACCTCGGGACATTTTGTCTCGAAGTATGGATAACAAAAAGCGCCTGCGCGACACAAGGCCACGCAAGCGCATGAAATGACAAATTCATTTATGTACTGCCAAATTTCGCATCCACCGCCGGACTGATCCTGCTGGGCGGGTGGGCTTTTTTTGACAGATTAGGGGGATGGAAAAAGAACAAGGACACGGCGATACCTCCTGGACACCGCCGTATCCTCAGAAAAGGGCGACTTTAACACATGATAAAGAGGGATAAGGAACTATTTAACGGCTGACAGACAGGTTGTAATAACAGAAAGCGGGTATATCACGAAATGCGGTATATCCGCTTTGTTACGCAATAGAACGCCGTTTTTGAGGGATTGAATATAAACACCTTACCCCTCTGTTTTCGAGCCCGCAAAGCCGTATAAATCAAGGCTTTTTTAACCCCTAAATGACCACAAGACACCTATGATAGATAGAGGGCGCAAGCGGTCTTTCCGTTTGCGCCCTCTTGTCTGCCTGTGAGCAAAGACGGAAAAAGCCGTCAAGGGCGCGAAGCGTTCATCTTGACCCTTGACGGCTTTTCTTGGCTTTGCTATTTCCCCATAAGGTCAAGAAAAGTTTGTCGACATAGCGGTATTTATATTTATCCGAGAAAAAATAAAAGAGCCGATAACCGCATTTTGATCTGCGTATTATCGGCTCTGCGTCTGTGCGTCTGGCTCTTTGATAACTGTGGTATTCAGATGTTTTACATTGATTAAAGTCTCTTGTCTACACTTAGGACAGAACAGCGGAAAATATTTTAGTTCTGTGTCCCCACGGATTTTCAGCCTTGTCTTATTTCCGCAAACAGGGCAGCGCAACCATTCTGAAATCACATTTTCCATATCAGTTATCCTCCCTGTCGTAATACTGATTTTTAGGGAGTGTCTTTGTGAGAATAAAAGAATAAGTAATAGTAATTGCAAACAGTACCAACTGGAAGATGATACGCTTTTCTATCGTCAATCCTACCACATTTGCAAAAACACTTGTGATGTTAATTGCGGAGTGCGTAATTATGCAAGGGAACAAACTACCGCCACGATAATAAAGAATGACAAACAGAAAACCAATCGCAATCGCCCCTGTAACTTGAAGTAAGTTTTCTGCTATTCCCGCACCACTGCCATTCACCAAGTTTAATAAATGTCCCAAACCAAATGTAACACTTGAAATGATAATTGCCGTTTTTACATTGTCTTTTGCTATCGCTTTGAAAAGCAGTCCTCTAAAAATAACTTCTTCTAAAAATCCAACCCAAAGCATACAGGCAATATAGCAGACTGTTCCTGCCAAGTTCAAATTAAACGCCGCTCCGTTCCAAAAATTTCTTGTGGCTAAAATTATCAAGGGAATATAGAACAGAAAGCGGCTGGCAGATATAGGAGATTTGCAAAGTCCATATCGTTTTAGTAAGTTATTTTTTCGAATAAAAACCAAGAGGATCACGGACTGTAATATAGAAAAAATTGCACTTGCAGAATATTCAACCCCTATTTTTTCATTTAGTGGATTGGCTAAAGATTGCAGCACACAATAAATCACAATCCACACAATCGCAAAAGTCAGTTCGTTTTTTTCGTATAGTTTTCTCATTTCGTTTCCTCCTGTGTTGCTAATATTGCCCCTCTGTAAGCCCGTTCTAAATGAGATTTTATGAGTTCTTCATCATACTCCAAAGAATTGTTGGCTATGATACTCGCATATCCGTGAGCAAATAAAAAAACTGTCAAAAAAATTTCTTTCACTTGCTCTATACTTCCTCCGACTGCTCCTTGCATTGCCAAAAGAACAGGCGCAAGTTCTTCGGCATCTATCATTTCAAGCAAAGTCGTTCCATTAAAAAAGTTCGATTGAAAAAGGAAGCGGAACAAATGCGGTTCTTCAATCGCAAAGCGGATATAATTCAACCCAATTCCAAGCATAACGCCTTTCTGCGGGCTTTCAATATTCATTAGATATTCTGTATGATAGTCGTCTGCTTTTGCATAAGCCGCTTTTTTCAATTCTTCAATCGTTGCAAAATGGTACATGACTGGCTGTGTGGAGCAGTTCAGTTTCTTTGCAACAGTTCTTGCATTGATGTTTTCCGCTCCTGCTTCATGGGCTATCTCAAAAGCAGCGTCAATAACCATATCTTTTGTTACTTTTACTTTTGGTGGCATAAGTACTTTCCTTTCAAAAAATCATTTATGTTATATAACAATGATTATATATCAAAACTCAATGAATGTCAATAGGGTTAGGAACATTCTGTGGAATGTTTTGAATAGGCTTTTCTGAAGTTTTTTCAAAAACTTTCTCAAAACTTTGGCAAAATCGCAAAGTGCGGTGTTGTATATAGTGAGGGACAAAGTGCAACAAAAGCCGCTTTTCGGACGGGATATTGAGTGAGAGAACACAAAAGGGTTTGGGATTTTCCCAACAAGAGAAAATGCGGCGCATTTTACGGAAAGGGTACCCCTTTCCTATGCTTGCTGCGGCTGCGGAAGAAGCAAGCGGCAAATGGGTACTCATTTGCTGTGCTTGCTCCTTACTCAAGACAAGGAAAGGACGGGAAAGGAATGGAAAGGAAACGAGAAATTGAATACAACGATTTGCTACCGAAAAAGGGCAACCCGCTGAATGAAATCGTTACATACAAAGTTGGCGGCACGCTTTATGAAGTGTCAACGGTTTGCGGCGGCTCTGAACTGCTCTATGACAAAATGAAACGGCTCATAAAATCGGAAACCGTGAAAACGCCTGCTGACAAAGAAAAGGAAGTCCGCTATAATGAAGATAACAACCTGTTTGTCGGGCGTTCATTACAGGAGGAATGAACAATGACAACAACGAAAAATTATCCCGACAACATTACCGCTTTATATGCCCGATTAAGTCAAGAGGACGCGCTTGATGGGGACAGTAACAGCATTGTCAATCAGAAAAAAATCCTTTTGCAGTATGCAGAGGACAACGGTTTCCCTAACCCGACTTTTTTCATTGACGACGGCGTTTCCGGCGTAACTTTCGATAGACCCGGCTGGAATGAAATGATAGGGCTTGCGGAAGCGGGAAAGGTCAAAACGGTTATCGTCAAGGATATGTCCCGCATGGGGCGTGATTATCTGAAAGTCGGCTATTACACCGAGAGTTTCTTTGCCGAGCGTGATATTCGCTATATTGCAATCAACGACGGTGTGGACAGCGACAAGGGCGACAACGATTTTACCCCATTCCGCAACCTGTTCAAGAACACGAGGCATTTGGGAGGGGTAAACTGCTAATTTCTCTCCAATTCGACAAATCAGTGTGCAACAATCAAATATCGTTGCTGTTACAGAATGTTTCCGTCTGGCTGCTGATGCGGTCAGGCGCTTTTTTGCCCAATCACACCAGCCCAACAAAGCGGTAGTAGATTTTAATGTCCTGGTGTCTTTGACCGTCTATGACGGTTCGTTCTCCAACTTCAATGCGGTCAATCAATTCCTCAATGATTTCCCGGTTCAGTTCCTGCAAGTCCAGATACTGCCGGATGGTTCCGGCCCACTGGTGGATATTGGCGATGTCCTGCTGGGCTTTCCGTTCCCCGGCTAACAGACTGTCCAGGCGTTCCGATTTCTGGATGCGTTCCTGCTCGTTCTTTTGAATCAGAACCGAGAAGGAATCGCCGCTGATTGCCCCCCTTACCTTATCTTCATAAAGTTTTGCGGTGATCTGTTCCAGCTCCTCCAAACGCCGCCGCAAACGGCTGATTTCCTGTCGGCTGTCCTCCTGTTGAGCGGCGCTTGCGGATTGGATGTGCTGTTTCAGCTTATCCAGTACAGCGGCTTCATCGGCTGCAACCGCTTTTCCATGCGCCCGGATTTCACTCAGCACCAGGTTTTTCAAGCTGATCTCAAAAATCCGGTGCCAGGAGCAGATGCTATGTCCGGTAGTGGCAAACCGGGAGCAGAAATAAGAAGTATAGTGCTTGACAGTGCCATTTTTCCGGCGCTGTGTTTCGCGGGCGGCAACCAGAGGATGCCCGCAGTCCGCGCAGACCAGCTTTCCGGTAAACAGAGATGCTTGGGGCGGCGTATTGTTAGCGGAAATCTGTTTCGCCGCCTGATTGATTTTCTGGACAGCCTCCCACAGCTCCGGCCCGATAATTGCCTCGTGCGCGCCCTCATGGGAAATCCATTCCGATTCTGGTTTCCTTATCATGGTCTTATCCTTATAGGAACGGGAACCGGTGCAGTTCTGTGTGAGCGTACCGGCATAAACATCATCGTTCAGAAGGCTTCGGACGGTTGCGTAAGCCCACAGCCGGGAATACTTGCAGCTGCCATTTCCGTAATGGACCGCCCAGTACCAGCGGGGAGAGAGAATCCCTTTCTCATTCAGGGCGGCGGCGATTTTCCCATAGGCCATGCCGGACTGACGCATCTGGAATATCTGCCGCACAACAGCGGCGGATTCCCCGTCAATGACCAGCTTGTGTCTGTCCTCCTCGCTCTTGCGGTATCCGTAGGGAGCGTAGGCGGCAAGATACTGGCCGCTTTTCTTCTTGGCATGAAGCACCGACTTGACCTTGCTGGACAGGTCCTTGAGATGGTAGTCATTCATCAGACTGCGGAAGTGCAGCATATCGGTGTTGTCCCCCTCGCTGTCCAGGCAGTCCAGAACCGATACGAACCGGCATCCGAGGGACGGGAAAATGACATCCGTATAACGGCCCACCTCCACAAAATCCCTGCCTAAACGGGAAAGGTCCTTTACCAGAATCAGGTTAATCAGGCCATGCCTTGCGTCCTCCAGCATTTCCAAAAATCCGGGCCGCTGAAAATTGCCGCCGCTGTACCCATCGTCCTGATAGGTCTTGACCTCGATCCAGCCGTTGAGCATGACGAATTTGGAGAGGATTTCATATTGGTTCTCAATGCTCACCGATTCATCGCTGGGGATATAGCCCTTCGCTTTTGCGGAATTGGAGGCGTCATCCACACTCAGGCGGCAGTAGATACCGACTTTATATTGCTTCGCCATAATCCTGCCCCCTTTCCTGTGCCAGCGCCCCGTCCACATTCCCGACATAGCGGTAGTAGACCTTGACCTCACAAATCCGCTGCCCGTTGACCTTCTGGGTATCGCCAACCTCGATCCGGTCTACCAGTTCAAAGAGAATGGTTTCGTCCAGTTCCGAGATTTCGGTATAGCGCCGGATAATTTCCAGCCAGCGGTCGGTATCCACCTGGTTTTCCAGGTGCGCCCGGACTTTCCTTTCCAGTTCCGGGACTGCCTCCGCCTTTTCTGCCCGTTCCGCTTCATATTTCTGCATCAGGGTCTGAAATACCGTCTGCGGGATGGAGCCGGTGCATTTGTCCTCGTAGAGATTCTGCATCAGGCGCTCCAAATCGGAAATACGGGCTAAGGAGGATTTTAATTCCTGCTCATAGGAGAAAAGCCGGGTGTGGGATTCCTTCTCCTTCAGCCGGAGAATCTCGCCCATCAGCCGGTCTGGGTCATATTCCGCAAAGCGGGCCTTTTCCCGGATGTCCTCCAATACCAGCTGGGTCAGCACCGTTTCATAGATGGTGTGGATGGTACACGCGCCCCTTCCGCTGCGGGAGTAGTTGCCGCAGATGAAAGAGCTGTACCGTCCCGGCCTGCCATCCTTATAGGTGAATTTTTCGATGTGGTTCCGCATTTTGAAACCGCAGTCGGCGCAGTACACAAGTCCGGTGAAGATGCTCTTGCAGCCATCGGACGGGGCGCTTTTCCGCACCTTCTTTTTGCCGATACTGGCTACGGTATCCCACAGTTCCCGCGAAATAATGGCCTCGTGGGTCCCCTCCACCCGAATCCACTCGTCCTCCGATTTATTAACGAGCTTGCGGGATTTATAGGAGAGTGTGCCGCTTTTGCCCTGTACCATGTTCCCGATGTAGACCTCGTTGCGGACCATGTTTTTTACCGTCTGGTCAGCCCATTTGTGGTTGACCCTGCGGGGGTCGCTCTGGCCCTTGCGCTGGTAGTACAGCACACCGGGCGGCTGAATCCCTTCTTCATTGAGCGCCACCGCGATGGCGTGAAATCCCATGCCTGATGCCCGCATTTCAAAGATACGGCGCACAACCGGCGCGGTTTCCTCGTCAATCACCAGATGGTGCTTATCCAGCGGGTCACGCCGGTAGCCATAGGCGGGGTAGGTCCCCATGAATTTTCCGTTTTCGGCACAGGCTCTCTTGACCGCCTTGACCTTCTTGCTGGTGTCCCGGCTGTAAAATTCATTAAATAAGTTCAAAAAGCACATGACATCAGTGCTTCCGTTGTCGCTCATGGTGTCAATGCCGTTGTTCAGCGCGATGAACCGGCACCCAAGAGAGGGGAACAGGTAATCCGTATATTGCCCAAATTCGATGTAGTTGCGGCCAAAACGGGAAAGGTCCTTCACCAGAATCACATTGATCCGCTTTGCCTTTGCGTCCTCGATTAACCGCCTGACGCCTGGGCGGTTGAAGTTCGTGCCGGAGTATCCGTCGTCGATATAGACATCGACCTCATTCCAGCCGCGCTGCCTGACATAGTTTTGAAGCAGCAGCTTCTGGTTCTCAATGCTGACCGATTCCCCGTCACGTTCATCGTCGTTGCTTAACCGGCAGTAGATGCCCACGTTGTATGTTGTATCCATCATCTTTCTTTTACCTCCCGACCATCTCAGAATCCATACCTCGTGCGGCAAAATGGCTCCGCAGGTTTTACCCTGCATGAATATCTTACCGGAGAATCCACCGCCGCGCAATGATACGGCAGGCCGCGAGGCTTTCTGTTATTTGGAACCGCTGGCAGCTGGAATGGCTTCCGACATGGCGCGTCTGACTGCCAGCTGTTCCAGCGTCTTTCCCAGGTCCTTTTCTCCCGAAAAAAAGCTGGTGACGCGATAAATTGTTTTCCCGATCCGCACCTCTTTGTAGGAGCTTGTCGGGGTTGTCTGTTTGGTCATAAAGACGCACCTCCGTTCAAAAATTGTTTTTACTCTATGGTTAAAAAGCAGCCGTATCGAAAGATAAGGGCGGCGGTTGCCGCTGGATACCGTCCGGTACGGCTGCTGCAATTCTGTTTGGATGGTTCGTCATATTTGCCACGCCCCCTGACGATGGGGACATAACAGGCCGCTCCCGGCAGAGCTGTCATAACTCCGCAGCGCCGTTTTACTCGTGCGCCGCAGGGTTCCCCCCAAGTCTTTGGCGGGCCGTGAGGAAGTATCTTTAAGCCCCCGCACCATCATCGCGCCCGGAACGCCATCTCCGGGTTTAAGGCTGGACGTAGAGCGCTCGGATTGCCTGTCTGTCATCACCTCCTGCAAGCAACCGTCCTGGCGGCGCGCCTTTTCCGCTTCGATACGGGTTATGTACCTGTTATGCCGTATATTCAGTTGTCAAGCTGCAATGAGGGGCAAGAGGACTTGTCCCTTCAATGTGTAGGCATTGGGAAAGGCGATTTGTTAAGCCTTTTTCAAAAAAATCTTGATTTTATTTATTCGCTGTGTGATTGCACTCCGGGAACAGTTCCACAGCCTTGCGACATCGGCCTGCCGGTATCCGTCCACAATGAGCAGGGTCAGCAGTTCCAGATCGTCCTCTGGCAATTTGCAGAGCCGCCGGTACAGCAGTTCATCCTCCAGGGAGGACAGCCAGCCAAACCGCCGGGAATCCACATCGCCGGTGTCCAAGGTGCAGGACAGAGATTCAAATTTTCGGAACAGGCAGGACTGCTCGCTCTCGTCCTCACACTGTTCGCTGGGAAGGGCCTGTACGCGGTTCTGATAGGTCCGCTGGCTGCAAAACCAGGTCCAGTCATATTCCTTCATGGCCGCGATCTGCCTATCGTCCATACCGGCTGCGCGGTATTCCTGTTCCAGCCGGGTCCATTCTGCATCAAACTTCCTTTTCTCATATCCATAGTGAAAGCCCATAGTTTTCCTCCATTTCGATTCAGGCGTGGTTGACGGGTGAATCGAATGGAGGTGGGGACCGGCAGCGGTACACATCGGGAGGTTTCCCTAAAAATCGACAATAAGAAACGCCAGCTTCTCGCAATGAGAAACTGGCGCAACAAAAAACACCATGATTATGCTGATTTATATGGATTGATAATACTGATAGATAACTATAATATCCCGGAGGAGGGCCTATGCTTTTTTTAATTGATATATGTCATAGCTATTACAAATGAATATTGCAGACATGGCGGTATCCTCCTATACACCGCCCATGCTGATTGCTGAGGGTCATCTGGAGGTCTGCTTTTTAGCAAAAAGAAACGGCGGCCTTGATCACTACTCAAAACCGCCGTATCCGTCAGTGATACAGGAAAGCGCACGAAATCCTCTGCCCGTCAGCGGTTTTTTTCTTTTCCCCGCTGTGGAGGCAGATGTTTGAATATGTAGGTATGTTTCATGCCGCAAAGGCCAAAACATACCGTGTTAGTCAGTCAATTTGAATTAGAGTTCAATTCTTGCTTTCGATGGCTTATCTTCACAATAGGTAACTTTAATCGTTGTTCCCTTGTCAGGGACTTTGTTTCCTGCGCCAATCCATTTTCGGCAGATGTAATCTTTTCCGTCTATCGTATATTTGACCTTGATAGTATGCGGAAAGGCTGCGCCATCCATAGCGTGAGCGCGGACAGGTTTACGATTCACTTTTAACCACCATTGTTTTGTAACTGAAATTACAGTTCCCATTGTTTCTTTTTCCATAAGTTACCTCCAATGATATTTTTGATTGATGATACCTATTTTCTGTTCAACCTTTTTTCTGTTAAACCTTTTCTTTGTTTGTAGTAAAAGCGGAACGCTGCTGCGCCGGTGGCCACCAACTGCACCAGAATCAGCGCAGCGAACAGGCCGAAGCTCTCATAGTAGAACAGTTCATCCCAAAAATATAGTCTGTTCAAATGATGCCATTTATTGTATTCTAAATTTGTAGGTAAGCTGAACGGGTAACTTACCAAGGGATAGCGGCAACAGATGTCTATCTAACCATACTACCATTGAGATCGAAAAGTATGAATTGAAGAGTACAATAATAGGGTTGATTGAGGATCAACTTTTATTTTTTGTACCTTCATGTTAGAAGCCGTTGTGGACTATTACCTAAAAATAATAGATATAACACAAAGAGAATTATTCAATCTGTCCAAGCATAACAGGAAGGAAAAGATTGAAATTCCATAGGTAGTGGCTTCGTTGACGCGACTAAGTTCAATACGGAAAAATCGGTCTGCAGGTGTGTCAAACAGAAGACACTATTTTTTTATATCTGAGACCGATTGTTTCCGATACAATTTATGGAACATTCAGCACATCATGGACAAACCAAGTCTGAGCCGTGACCATAATGGCAAATGTGCAAATAGCAAAGAGAAGTACTTCAGCCACAGCATTGACACGGCTGGATTGAAGTTGCTTTTTCAGATTGGCAGGCAAGATTCTTGACAGCAGACAATAAACTAAAAATCCAATACAGGCTCCAGCGGTATTTGTCATCAAGTCATTGATGTCGGAAGAACCCCAGCCAAACATCTGGACAATTTCAACAGCCAAAGAAAACAGAAAGCCAGTCAATGCAACCGTCTTCATGTGATGATATTTCTTGTACAGCAGCGGCAGGAAAAATCCCAACGGGACAAACAGAATAATATTCAGAATGGTATCAATTGGCCCAGTTATCATACCGATAAATGGAGTCCAAGAAATGTTCGGGCGAAAGGTCATTGTGCTTGTAAAGCCGATGCCTGTGACGGTCAAAAGTCCGAATAAATAATAACCAAAAACAAACACTGCAGCGGTATGGAGAAAACTTTGTGTTCTCCCCAATTTTTTGAGCCACAAGAAATACAGTACGAAGACTGGAACCATAAACACATACCCACTAATTGAGCGGATGAGAATATCAGAAATTGGTATCATTATTATCTCCTTGTCAAATTCAAATTTATTGCCCATTCCAGCATTGAGCATTTTCTCATAAAGCAAACAGAATACTGTCATTAGTAACGACGGTATTCCCATAATGCTAATCGTAAGTCTAATTGTTCAATGTCGATTAGACATTCACTTTTACATTTTGGACAAAAGAGAGGAAAATTTTTAAGTACGGTATCTTCCCGAATTTTGTCGCGTGTTTTATTCCCGCAGACTGGGCAGCGGATGAACTCTGTTTTCTCCATATTGTTCACTCCGAATTGCGATCATTCTTTTTCTTATCCCGATATTTCCGTATGAGTTTATTACGGATAGGAACGCCAACACCAATCAAAAGCACAACTGCCAAAATTGTGAAATCCATACAATCACCTCACATTTCCTTATTCTTCATAACCCGAATGGACAAGAAGATTGAAACCGCATACATCACGACAATAGCAAAAACCGCAAGGAAAACGAGAAGTATCGGAGAAGATTCAACGACTGAAATAATTGAGTTCCCGATAGCTGGCATTTTAGAGAGAAGAAGTAAAGTCACCAAGAAACCGGCCACTGGAATATACATAAATACCCGTCCTTTGATTGAGCCGTACTTGTAATATCCCGGAATCTGGAACACGGTATAGAGTGCAAATAAGAATACTCCTGCAATAGCGGCAGTTACAATATCAAATACGCCAACTGTTTCACCCAGCACTTTCAAGACAAGCGGCTGTGCAATCAAAGAAATAATCAAGGAAAGAAGCCCCATTGCAAGGACAAAAACATAGCGTCCGATCACAAGCTCGCTTTTACGAACAGGTAAAATACCAAACAGACGATCCATGCTGTTTTTTTCTGTGATGGAAAAGGTATATCCCGTCGTCATGGCAATAAAGCACATAGCAAATGATACCCCTGTCAGCAAAGAACGATTGATTGCGGCAAACACAATCGGCAGGAGCAGGGTAAAGCAAATCGTCTTAAAATATGGTTTTACCAATGCAATATCTAATTTTGTGGATTTCAAAATATTACTCATAATCGTCACCTTTCTTGCTTGTAAACACTACAATTTCATCAATGGTGGCAGGATCAACGGTCAGGTTAGGGAAACCGCTAATATCTTCGGTTTTCATCAGAGCCTCAAATCCCGTAGGGAATGTACGAATACCAGCCGCCTTATTTTTCAGATCATCGGACAGTTCCTCAATTCCACCTTTTACAATGCGGAACATATCTACAAAATCATCTTTGCTGCCAGTAAAGTACAGCTCGCCATAACTGATGTAGGTAATATAATCGGCTGCACGCTCCAAATCGCCTGTGATATGGGTGGAGAACAAAACACTATGCTCGCCATCTTCAATATACTCTGAAAGAATTTTCAAAAGTTCATCTCTGGAAACCGGATCAAGTCCACTGGTCGGCTCGTCGAGGATCAGCAGCTTGGCGTCGTATGAAAACGCACAGGCAAGCATTAACTTCATCTGCATACCTTTGGAAAGTTCTTTTACCTTTTTGGTTGGTGCAATGTGAAATTTCCGTAACATATCCGCAAATTTCTGGCTGTCCCAATTTGGATAAAATACCGAAATGGATTTTTCAACCTGCGACACTTTCCAATCATCACTGAAATAATTTGTATCGAAAACAACGCCCAGCTCTGATTTTACTTTTTGTTCTTCTGCGATATTATCCAGCCCCATCACTTTGACTGTGCCACCGGTGCGCTTGAGCATATTCAAAATCAGTTTGATTGTCGTTGTTTTGCCAGAACCATTCGGGCCGATCAAGCCCATAATATATCCCTTTGGCAAAGTAAAGCTGATATTGTGAAGCTGAAAAGAATCAAAAGATTTTGAAAGATTCGTTACCTCTAAATAATTAGTCATCTGTTTTTACCTCCGTTAAAATGTCCAAAAGGCGATGTAATTCCTCTGTGGATAGATTTGCCATTCTTGCAGCTTTTATTGCTTCGGTGAGATTGTTTTCTACTTTGCAAATAAGCTGCTCCTTAATCAGTTCTGAACCAGACCCCATTACGAAACATCCACGCCCCTGCACATTTTTAACAAAGCCCTCTTGCTCTAATTCTGTGTATGCCTTTGTCACTGTTAAGACGCTGATCTTTAAGTCTTTGGCAAGTGTTCTAAGGGAGGGCAAAGTTTCTTCGGCTTGAAGCTCGCCAGATAAAATAGCCGCCTTGATCTGCTGTTTAATCTGCTCGTATATGGGGACGCCAGATACATTTGAAATAATCAGTTTCATTGCTGCATCCTCCGTGTGTTTTAACTGTTATGCTGTTGTGTATAACAGTATAACACAGAGAAATAATAATGTCAATGAATGAATGGATGTTTGTGTTTTCAAGGTTCAAGAAAACATAGCGGAAATAAAATACCACCTTACATCATATTTCATTACATTTTCATAATCCAACCCGAAATGTACAATGATATAGGGTGATATGAGAATGAACCAAGATGAAAGAAGGTTTGACTTTCACGGCCTCGGGGCGGCTCTCAAAAGAGCCAGAGAAGAAAAGGGCTGGACACAAGCCTATGTTGCGGAATTAGTAGACCGTGACTCCCGTACCATTATGAATATTGAGAACAAAGGTCAGTATCCCAGCTTCGACCTTTTTGTTAAACTCATTACTATGTTTGACGTTTCAGTTGACCAGTTTATTCATGCGGACGGAGGGGCAAGGTCAAGCTCTTGCAGAAAGCACATTGATGTTCTTCTAAACTCCATGAATGAAAAAGAGCTTGTCGTGATAGAAGCCACAGCCGAAGGCATTAAGAAAGCCAGAGAAACGGAGGTTCCAGAATAAGGGCCTCTGTTTTTTTGCGCCATTTTAGGGGCTGCCGCTAAGTGGCAAGCAATGCCTCTGTGGCCACAAGTGGCACAAAGGCGGCTTGTTGGGGCTCGCCC
>OLSM01000309.1_pt1 | contig 49877 bp, 39 predicted proteins | sample 1672721 | NCBI WGS metagenome assembly OLSM01 (sample SAMEA3136717, study PRJEB25190) | human gut metagenome
GAATAGTCCCTTATAGGGACAGAGCAAGCCACCCGCTAAGCGGGTGGTCTTGACTTATTCACCTAAAAACCCAAGATCAATTTCCCCATCAAACACCGTAGTTGCCGGACCGGTCATGTAGACGAGGTTTTCGTCTCTTTCCCAGGAGATGTTTAAGTTTCCTCCCAGGAGCTGTACAGTAACCGGTTTGCTGCCGTCAACTTTGTCGTTGAGGATGGAAGCTACCGTAACCGCGCAGGCGCCGGTGCCGCAGGCGAGAGTCTCTCCGGAGCCGCGCTCCCAGACACGCATCTTAACGGTGTGGCGGTCGATCACCTGAACAAACTCGGTGTTGACCCTGTCAGGGAAGCATACGTGATTCTCAAAGGACGGGCCGATTTTTTCCAGGTCAAGGCTGTCCACATCATCTACGTAGATGATGGCATGAGGATTGCCCATGGAAACTGCAGTCATATGATACTCTTTTCCGTCAACGGTAATGGGAGCGTTGATCACCTGCTCGGTTTCGGCAACCACCGGGATCTCTTTTGCAGTGAGGATCGGGGAGCCCATGTTGACTTTTACCATGGAAGCTTTGCCGTCGCGGATGGTGAGGTCTACATATTTAATACCGCTTCTTGTGGCAATGCTTAAAGATGTTTTGTCCACAATGCCGTGGTCGTAGACATATTTGGCAACGCAGCGGATACCATTTCCGCACATGGCGCCCTGGGAACCATCCAGGTTGTACATATCCATCTCGCAGTCCGCGATCTCAGACGGGCGGATCAGGATCAGGCCGTCGGAACCGATGCCAAAGTGGCGGTCGCTGACAAATTTCGCCACTGCGGCAGGATCTTTGACAGTCTCCTCAAAACAGTTTACATATACATAATCGTTTCCAATGCCGTGCATTTTCGTGAATTTCATAATAATAACCTCCTTATTCCTGAATATTATACTTGCTTTTTCCGGAGGAACACAAGCCCCTGCCGGAAAAATATACCAGTTTCTTCCTCAGGTATTATAGTATACTGGATAATTGTTATCGAAAAGTGAATTTTCCCGCAGATTGACAGAAAAAATACCGGGATTTATAATATTTTTATAAAGCTTATGAGAAGGAGGAAAGTACATGAGAAGAAAAAATATCTGGCTGAAAAAGGTTCTGGCAGTTTCCGTATGCGCGGCAATGGCGTTTCAGCCTGCTGTAACATTTGCGGAAGATTTTCCGGAAGAAAGTGTTCAGGAAGCCACCGGGGAAGTGGATGAAGAAACCGAGATCGGAGATGCAGCGGTAAAAGAACCGGAAGTTACGGAGGAACCGGCAGAGGAAATGCCGGAGGAACCAGCAGAAAATACCGAAATTCCGGACGCTGTGGAGGAACTTCCGGAAAACGAAGATTCACAGGTGGAGGATCTGGAGCCTGATGCAGCTGCAGAAAGTGATATGGACGATGAGGATGATCTTTTTTCCGACGGAGAAACTCCGGATGGAGAAGAAAAACAGGGTACCTGTGGAAAAGGTGTAAACTGGACATTGAAAGATGGAATCCTCACGATTTCCGGAAATGGGGAGATGGATGATTTTTATGTTGTTGCGGATTTTTTTACCGGTGAAATAACAGAAGAAAATTTGCCTGGCTGGAATGATTATAAAGATGAGATAACAGAAGTTTATGTAGAAGATGGTGTTACCTATATTGGAACGGAAGCGTTTATGAATTGTTCCAATCTGAAAAAAGCAGTGGTGGGAAATACGGTAAAAACAATTGAGAGAGATGCTTTTTCCGATGATCCATTGTTAACGGATCTTGCTCTTGGAAATTCACTGGAAAAAATTGGAGAAGAAGTATTCTGGGGAGCCGGACTGACAAAACTGGTATTGCCTGCAAGTATAAAAGAGCTGGATGGTTCAAGCCTGTCAGGGCTGAGGAGTTTGCAGTCTTTCGAAATGGAAGAAAATAGTATTTATAGCGTCAGAGATGGAATTCTTTATAAGGACAATGGAAAAACGTTACTTTCTTTTCCGGGAGGCCGTGTGGGAGAATACAGAATTCCGGAAGATGTGACCAGTATTGCAGAGAAAGCGTTTGCTTATACAAGCCTTACAAAAGTAACCATTCCAGGTACAGTGAAGAAAATGGGAGCATATCTGTTTCTCTGTGCAGAAAAGATAACGACTCTGATTTTTGAAAAGGGAATAAAAGAAATTCCGGATGGATGCTGTTACAGAGACTCTGTGCTGGAAAAAGTTGTAATTCCGGAAGGAGTTACGAGTATTGGAAATGGTGCTTTTGTGAGATGTCCGGCTTTGAAAGAGATTATGCTTCCATCTACTGTTGCGAAAATAGATGACAGTTTTGACAGCACTACAAAAATTAAATCCGCAGGTGGTGGTTTTTATACAATTGAGGATGGAACTTACATCAGCAGTGTAAAAGTAAACGTGCGTGCAAAGGAATGTTATGCAAAAGCTTTCGAAGTATTGAACCTGGTAAATAAGGAAAGAAAAAAACGTGGTCTGAAGGCACTGACCATGGATAAAAGTCTTCTTGAAACCGCAATGATGCGGGGATTTGAGAATGTACTATACTATTCGCATACAAGACCCTGTGGAAAAGACTGTTATACTGCCAATTCAAAAATGTACGGAGAAAACATCGCAGCCGGTACGACTACTGCATCTGCTGTAATGAATATGTGGATGAATTCCGAAGGCCATAAGGCAAACATTCTGGGAGAAGATTACCAGAGTATCGGAATCGGATGTGTATGCTACAATGGTTACTATTACTGGGTACAGTGCTTCAGCTATGACGGAGCAGATAAGGCAACATCATCTTCCTATAAAGATAAAACAAACGACCGCAAAATCGTCGTAAGCAAAGACAAAGAATACTACAGAGCTTCTCTGAACGTTTCCGCAACTTCCCTTAAAAAAGGCCAGACAGCAACCGCAACTGTTCTGTGGGATGGTATGCCGATGAAAAATACGGGAGTTGTGATGAAATCTTCCAATACATCCGTATGCACCGTGAAGGGGGGAAAGATCACAGCTGTAGGTGCAGGAACTGCAACCATCAAGATGTATTTTGCAGGATATGAAAACGGAGCTTCCACCAGAAAAATCACAGTAACTGATCCATCGGTTGCCAGATTGACGTTTAATCCAAACGGTGGCACAGTAACCACAAAAACCAAGAATGTCAAAGTAAAGGCAAAAGCAGGAACACTGCCGTCTCCGTCAAGAAAAGGCTATACCTTCACAGGCTGGTACACAGCAAAAAGTGGAGGCACAAAAGTAACAGCCGAAACAAAAATATCCAAAAGCCAGACCCTGTATGCACACTGGACAAAGACAACGGTTTCAAAGGCCGTGATCAGCAAGCTGACAAACACAGCCGGACAGAAACTGAATGTATCCGTAAATACAATCAAAGGCGTTCGTGGTTATCAGTTCATATATGCAGAAAAGAGTGATTTCAGCGGATATAAAAAAGTAAATTCCGCGAAAACGTCCGTAACACTTTCCAATCTGAAGAAAAATAAAACCTACTATGTAAAAGTCCGTGGATTCAAAAAAGATTCCGCAGGAAATTACGTATATGGAACATACAGTACTGTGAAAAAAATCACGGTAAGAAAATAGGAAAATCATGGTTATGAAGTTTCTGTGCTTGCATTTTATGAAAAACATGGTATCATAAAACAAGGCAATATGCATAATTATGTATAATTATTCCTGTACATTACGAATAGGGCTGACGGAAACCGGAGAGACATAACGTAAAGTACACAGAAACAGGAGGAAAAAAGAAATGAAAAGAAAACTTATGGCACTTGCACTGGCGGCAGCTATGACAGTATCCATGACATCCGCTGTTTTTGCAGCAGATGAGATCAAGAGCGCAGATGATCTGGAAGGAAAGAAGATCGGTGTTCAGCTTGGAACCACCGGTGATACCATTGCTACAGATATCAAGGACGCAACTGTAGAGAGATATAATAAAGGTAACGATGCAGTAATGGCTCTGAAGCAGGGCAAGATTGACTGTGTGGTGATTGACAGTGAGCCGGCCAAGAAATTTGTTGAGAAAAATGACGATCTTCAGCTTATCGACAATGTATTTGATAAAGAGGAGTATGCGATCTGTATTTCCAAGGACAACACAGATCTTACCAAAGAATTCAATGATGCGCTGAAAGAGCTTGAGGATGAGGGAACTCTGGATTCCATCAGAGATAACTACATCGGTGATGATGCAGGTAAAACTCCGTATGAGACTCCGAAGGATGCAGATCATTCCAAGGGAACTCTGACAATGGCTACCAATGCAACATTCCAGCCATATGAATATTATGACGGAGATAATATTGTAGGTATCGATGTTGATATCGCAAAGGCAATCTGCGACAAGCTTGGATACGACCTGAAAGTTGAGGATATGGAGTTTGATGCCATCGTAAATGCGGTAAAATCCGGAAAAGCTGACTTTGGTGCTGCAGGAATGACTGTAACAGAGGATCGTAAGAAGAGTATTGATTTCACAGATCCATATACAACTGCAGAGCAGGTTATCATTGTACAGAAATAAGTCTTTCTGATGAAAAATTATAAGAACTGAATTCAGGTTCCGGATATCCGGGAGTATACTTCCGGAATTCGGAACCTGTAGTTTGGGAAAGGGTGGAAATTTTGAGTCTTATTGAACAGTTTCAGTTTAATTTTCTGGACGACAGCCGCTGGCAGTTCATTGTATCCGGTCTGAAAAATACCATCATTATTACATTCTTTGCGGTATTGCTTGGTATTTTTCTTGGCTTTGTTATTGCCATTGTTCGTTCCACACATGATAAGACAGGCAAACTTAAGATCCTCAATGTGATCTGCAGAGTTTACCTGACTGTGATCCGTGGGACACCAACCATGGTACAGCTGCTGATCGTATACTATGTTATTTTTGCAACCGTAGATCCGGGAAAGATCGTAGTTGCGATCATTGCTTTTGGTATGAACTCTGCCGCATACGTGGCTGAGATTGTCCGTTCCGGTATCATGTCTATTGACCAGGGACAGTTTGAGGCTGGCCGAAGCCTGGGCCTTAATTACACACAGACCATGACGAAGATCATTCTTCCTCAGGCTGTCAAAAACATTCTTCCGGCTCTTGGAAACGAGTTGATTGTACTTTTGAAAGAGACATCTATCAGTGGTTATATTGGACTTATGGATCTGACCCGTGGCGGTGATATTATCCGAAGCCAGACCTACAGTGCGCTGTTCCCACTGCTTGCAGTAGCTGCAATCTATCTTATAATTGTTTGTTTCCTCACCTATCTGGTAGGAAGACTTGAGAGGAGGCTGAGAACCAATGAGCGTAAGTAATGAAGTACTTCTGGATGTGCAGGGCCTTCAGAAAGCCTATGGCAGCAATCAGGTCCTCAACGGAATTACCACACAGATCCGCCGTGGCGAAGTGGTGGCCATTATCGGACCATCCGGCTGTGGCAAATCTACATTCCTCCGTTCCCTGAACCTTCTTGAGGAACCAACCGGAGGAAAAATTCTCTTTGAGGGAACCGACATTACAGATCCGAAGGTGGATATCAACCGTCACCGTCAGAAGATCGGAATGGTATTCCAGCAGTTTAACCTGTTTCCGCATAAGACTGTAAAAGAGAACATCATGCTTGCACCGGTAACCCTGAAGCTGATGAGTAAAGAAGAAGCAGAGAAAACCGCTCTGGAGCTTCTCAAACGTGTCGGTCTTCCGGACAAAGCGGATTCCTATCCGGATATGCTTTCCGGTGGCCAGAAGCAGCGTATTGCCATTGCGAGATCTCTTGCCATGAATCCGGATGTGATGCTGTTTGATGAGCCCACATCCGCACTTGACCCGGAGATGGTCGGAGAGGTTCTGGAACTGATGCAGGAGCTTGCAAAATCCGGCATGACTATGGTTGTGGTAACCCATGAGATGGGATTTGCCCGCGAGGTGGCAACCAGAGTTCTTTTCATTGATGAGGGAAAGATACAGGAGGAGAATTCCCCGAAAGAATTTTTTGCAAATCCGAAGAATAAACGACTTCAGGAATTCCTTTCAAAAACATTATAAATCTGAATTATACTGAACTGATATTTTCCATATTCTGTACAAAAATGCAGGAGGAAAATATCAGTTTTTTTGTGGTATGACAGCTTCTGAAATGGAAAGTGTGTTATAATAATCAGAGAAAAAAGGGTTTTACAGCAAAAAACTAAGGGGGAAAAAACTATGACTATTTACACAGGAAAAGATTATCAGGATGTAAGCAGAAAAGCAGCCAATATCATGTCTGCACAGATTATTATGAAACCGGATGCGGTTCTCGGACTTGCTACCGGTTCCACACCGGTGGGCATGTATGCACAGCTGGTGGAGTGGTACAAAAAAGGAGATCTGGATTTTTCAAAAGTGACAAGTGTGAATCTGGATGAATATAAGGGACTTTCCGGTGACAATGACCAGAGTTACCGTTATTTTATGAATCAGAATCTCTTTGACCATGTAAATATTGACAAGGAGAGAACCTTTGTGCCTGACGGGCTGGAAGAGGACAGTGATAAGGCGTGTGCACAGTATAATGAAATCATCCGGAAAACCGGCGGTGTGGACATGCAGCTTCTTGGTATTGGCGGAAACGGTCACATCGGATTTAATGAACCGGGAGCGGCTTTTGAGAAAGAAACCCATTGTGTGGATCTGACGGAAAGTACAATCAAAGCCAACGCAAGATTTTTTGAAAGCATGGATGAGGTTCCGAAACAGGCCTACACTATGGGAATCAAGAACATTATGGCAGCAAAAAAAATCCTCCTTATGGCAACGGGAACTTCCAAGGCAGAAGCCCTGTACAATTCCCTGTACGGACCGATCACACCGAATGTTCCGGCATCTATTCTGCAGCTTCATCCGGATCTCACGGTTGTGGCAGATGAGGATGCACTGAGCCTGATCCGTGAAAAAGGACTTTTATAGAGGAAGCGCAGAGAGGGGCAAAAAAGTTATGATTATCCGAAATGGAAATGTTTTTCAGGAAGATGGCAGCTTCCGGAAAATGGATCTTTATGTGAAAGACGGGAAACTTGTATCCGGTGAGGCGGAAGTTTCTGATAAAGAAGAAATTGACGCTTCCGGACTGAAAATCTTGCCGGGACTTGTGGACATTCACAGCCATGGTGCGGTCGGACATGATTTTTCAGACGCAGATGCGGCCGGCCTGAAAAAAATTCTCCAGTATGAAAAAGTTCACGGAGTTACTTCCTACTGTCCTACATCTATGACACTTCCCATGGATGCGCTGATCCGGATTTTTGCGTCCGCAACAGAAGTGGAGCAGGATGAGAGTTGTGCCAGAATTGTGGGTCTGAATATGGAGGGACCGTTCCTAGATCCTGCAAAAAAGGGCGCACATGTGGAGGAATACATCCGCAAACCGGACATTGAATTTTTCCGGGAATGCCAGAACGCTTCCGGTGGAAGGATAAAGGTTGTGACTGTGGCTCCGAATATGGAAGGAGCAGAGGAGTTTATTGAAACGTTTAAAGATGATGTGGTGATTTCCATAGGCCATACAGGTGCGGATTATGATTGCGCCGCAAAAGCCATGGAAAAGGGTGCTCATCATGTAACCCATCTGTACAATGCCATGAATCCGCTGGGACACCGTGCGCCTGGAGTGATCGCAGCAGCGGCAGATGATCCGCTGTGTATGGTGGAGATGATCGGAGATGGAATTCATATTCATCCGGCAGTAGTAAGAAATACATTCCGGATGTTCGGGGAAGAACGGATTGTACTGATCAGCGATTCCATGATGGCGGCAGGAATGGAAAACGGTGTTTATGAGCTGGGCGGCCAGAAGGTGATTATGAATAACCGGAAGGCGGTTCTTGAGGATGGCACCATTGCCGGTTCCGCAACCAATCTCTATGAATGTATGCAGTGCGTGATCGCAATGGGTGTGCCGGAGCGTACGGCGATTTTTGCGGCCACCAGAAATCCTGCAAAGAGCATTGGCATCTATGGAGAGGTGGGCTCTCTTGTGCCTGGAAAACGGGCGGATATGGTACTTGCAGATGAGAAGCTGAATATTGTGAGGGTGATCTGATCGAATCAGATAAAGAAGGACAGAGAATAAGGCTCCGGTTCCCGGGAAAGCAGAATGAGAATATTCGCTTTATCCCGGGAACCGGAGCCTTGTTTTTGTTTTTTGGGGCTGGTAGCTGAGTTTATTCTTCAGCAGCGCCCTGTGCGGCTTTCATTTCGTTGTAACAGTATTTGATGATGGATTTTCTGGTTATGATTCCGATAAAGGCTCCCTGGTCATCCACAACTGGCACGAAGTTCTGATTGATGGCGCGGTCCAGGAGATCTTCCATATTGGAATCTGCGTGGACCGGTTTATAGGTGGCACGGCGTGGAATTGCCATGATGGGAACGCCCTCTGTTTCCTTGATATCGTGAATGTCTGCCCGGCGCATGCCCCAGAGAAGGTCGCCCTCTGAGATGGTGCCGAGATATTTGCCGTCCATGGTGAGAATGGGAATACAGGAGTACTTGCGGTGCTCCATTTTTTCAAGGGTCTGGCGAAGGGTCTCATCTTCGAAGATGTAGGCGACTTCGCTTTTGGGAATCAGAAAAAACAGAATGTTCACGTTATTACCTCATTTCCGCAAAAATTATAAATAAATCTGCAAGATGTTTTAGAGAAGCTGAAGTCCGTGTGCCTCTGCAGCATCTGTGATTTCTTTTGGCCAGAGAGATACATGTACTTCTCCGATGTGTGCTTTACGCAGGAAGAACATACAGATTCTGGACTGTCCGATACCGCCACCGATGGTGTACGGAAGTTCTTTGTTCAGGATGGCTTTCTGGAAAGGAAGCTCTCTTCTGTCATCGCAGCCTGCCTCGGTAAGCTGGCGGTCAAGTGCGTCCTCGTCAACACGGATTCCCATGGAGGAAAGTTCAAGTGCAATGTCAAGTACCGGATAGTACACAAGGATATCGCCGTTCAGTTCCCAGTCATCGTAGTCCGGGGCACGTCCGTCGTGGCGCTCTCCGTTTGTGAGGGTTTTTCCGACTTTCATAAGGAATACGGCACCTTTTTCACGGACGATCTTGTATTCACGTTCCTTCGGTGTGCAGTCCGGATACATGTCAAGAAGCTCCTGTGTTGTGATGAAGAAGATGTCTTTCGGAAGGATTTCTTCGATGTAGTCGTACTGTACAGCCATGTATTTCTCAGTTTTACGAAGGACACTGTAGATGGTGCGTACGGTCTCCTTGAGAGTCTCCATGGAGCGCTCTTCCTTGGAGATGATTTTTTCCCAGTCCCACTGGTCTACGTAAACAGAGTGGATATTGTCCAGATCTTCATCGCGGCGGATCGCTACCATATCTGTGTAGAGGCCTTCACCGTGAGAAAAACCGTATTTTTTCAGAGCGTAGCGTTTCCATTTCGCAAGGGAGTGTACGATCTCGGCGTTGCTGCCTTCGATAGCCTTGATATCAAAGCTTACCGGGCGCTCTACACCATTAAGGTTATCGTTAAGGCCGGATTCCGGTGCTACAAATGTTGGAGCGGATACTCGGAGAAGGTTGAGCTTCTGGGAGAGTGTCTGCTGGAAGAAATCTTTTACTGTTTTGATCGCAATCTGTGTGTCATGGAGGTTCAGGTCTGCATGATAGGTTGCGGGGATTGTGATTGTGTTCATTATCGCTTCCTCCTGATGATTTTTTGGCTTGTTGCTCTGTGGGGTATTATAGCAGAAAATGGCCAGGGTGGCAATATAAGGAGGTGTGAAGTCCGGGCCCTGGAGCGGGAAAAATACTGGGTATTGAGAGCATGATATGATATACTGAATGTAAATTGTGGAATGATCGCATTCAGGGACATGCAGCAGGACGAAATGGGAATGTCCGATTGATAAAAATAAATGTAAATGTCCGTTTTAACGGACAGAATGGAGGGAGTTTATGGCAGGTGAGAAGTGTCAGGTTTGTGGCGGCAGGGTTGTAAATGGCAGGTGTTCACTGTGCGGGATGCCTTACAGAAATGATGAAGTACTTTACCATCTTAATGAGCCCCGTGAGGTACATTACAGACATGCTTCCGCCAAAGTGCGGGATATGATGCGACAATATGGACAGACCGTTGATAAAACAGCACAGCGCAGCGGCCGGGTGAAGCAGAGTACGAATATGGGGCGGAATACGAATGCAGGCCGCAATATGAATACGGGACGGAATGCAGGAGTGAACCGGAATCCAGGCGGAAACCGAAATATAGGAAATACAGGAAATGCAGCTGCAACTGTGAAAAAGACCGCACCGGCAGGTAGTACCGTGTATAAAACAACGGCGAACAGAAATCGTACAGAAGTTTTAAATCAGGGGAAAAAGCAGCAGAACGAAGGCCGGAAAAGAAACAGTATAAGCTGGATCATATGGCTTATAGTGGCATTGGTCGCCCTGCTTCCCGAGATATGGGATTTCATCGCAGAATGGTTCCAAATGAATTTGTAAGAATATTTCCGCAGTGAGATCATGCAGTGCTAAAAGTCTGTATTTTTTTGTATACAGAAATATCCCTTTTCTTTTCCTCCCAGCTGTGGTATACTCATGCCTAGCACAATATATAGAGAAAAATCAAGATATAGGTAGAGATAGTACTATATATAGTATTTGGGAGAGATGAGCCATGTTATATGTAATTAAGAAAGACGGAACAAGAGAGGAGTTTAATCCTCAGAAAATCGTGGCTGCCGTGAACAAATCAGCAGAGCGTATTCTTTATACTTTTTCCGATGAGGAGAAGGATTTTATCTGCCGTTTTGCCCAGGAGCATGCGGATTCCCTTGGGAAAAATGAGATCGAGATCCAGGAGATGCACAACATCGTAGAGGGAGCGCTGGAGCGTGTAAATCCTGCAGTTGCCAAGAGCTACCGCGATTACCGGAATTACAAGCTGGATTTCATTCACATGATGGATGATGTTTACACCAAGAGCCAGGCTATCCGTTACATCGGTGATAAGAGCAATGCCAATACGGACAGTGCGCTTGTTGCAACCAAGAGAAGCTTGATCTTCAATGAGCTGAACAAAGAGCTTTACCGGAAGTTCTTTATGAACCGTAATGAACTTCAAGCATGTAAGGACGGTTACATTTACATTCATGATCAGTCTGCACGTCTGGATACTATGAACTGTTGTCTGTTTGATGTGGCAGCTGTTTTAAGCGGCGGTTTTGAGATGGGGAATGTCTGGTATAATGAGCCGAAGACCCTGGATACAGCCTTTGATGTGATGGGCGATATCATCCTCAGCACAGCAGCGCAGCAGTACGGTGGTTTTACCGTTCCTGAAGTTGATAAGATCCTGGCACCGTATGCGAAGAAGAGTTACGATAAATATATTTCCGAATTTCTGAAATACTCTGATGAGAGCTGGAGCGGCCGCGAGGAACGTGCGATCGAGTATGCCCTTGACAAAGTCCGCAGGGATTATGACCAGGGATGGCAGGGAATTGAGTACAAGTTGAATACGGTTGGTTCTTCCAGAGGTGATTATCCGTTTGTTACAGTAACACTTGGTCTTGGAACCGAGCAGTTTGAGAAGATGTGTACGGTTTCTCTTCTTGAAGTGCATCAGGGAGGCCAGGGAAAAGCCGGACATAAAAAACCGGTACTGTTCCCGAAGATCGTATTCCTTTATGACAAAGAGATCCACGGCCCTGGAAAGTGCTGTGAGGATATTTTTGAGGCTGGTGTGGAGTGCTCCTCCAAGACCATGTATCCGGACTGGCTGTCCATGTCCGGCGCAGGCTATATCTCCAGCATGTACAAGAAATACAAAAAAGTCATCAGCCCGATGGGATGCCGTGCTTTCTTAAGCCCGTGGTATGAGCGTGGTGGCATGGAACCGGCAGATGAGAATGATACGCCTGTTTTTGTGGGCCGTTTTAACATCGGTGCGGTAAGCCTTCATCTTCCGATGATCCTTGCCAAGGCCAGAGCGGAGAGCAGAGATTTCTATGAAGTTCTGGATTTCTATCTGGAAATGATCCGTAATCTGCATATCCGTACGTATGAGTATCTGGGACAGATGCGTGCGTCTACCAACCCTCTTGCGTACTGTGAGGGTGGTTTCTACGGCGGACATCTGAAACCAAATGAAAAGATCGGCAAGATCCTGAAGCCGATGACTGCTTCCTTTGGTATCACAGCACTCAACGAGCTGCAGGAGCTTTACAATGGAAAATCCATTGCAGAGGATGGTGCTTTTGCCCTGGAAGTTCTGAAATATATCAATGACAAGGTAAATCAGTATAAGAAGGAAGACGGTTACCTTTACGCAATCTACGGAACGCCGGCAGAGAGTCTCTGTGGCCTGCAGGTAGAGCAGTTCCGTAAGATGTACGGAATTATTGAAGGGGTTTCTGACAGACCATATGTAAGCAACAGTTTCCACTGTCATGTAACAGAGGACGTAACCCCAATCGAGAAACAGGATCTGGAGGGACGTTTCTGGGAGCTTTGCAATGGTGGTAAGATCCAGTATGTACGTTATCCCATCGGCTACAATAAAGAAGCCATCCGTACACTGATCCGCAGAGCCATGGATCTGGGATATTATGAGGGCGTGAACCTTTCTCTTGCATACTGTGACGACTGTGGTCATGAGGAGCTGGAAATGGATGTGTGCCCGGTCTGCGGTTCCAGAAACCTGACGAAGATCGACCGTATGAACGGATATCTTTCCTACAGCCGTGTTCATGGGGACACCCGTCTGAATGAGGCGAAGATGGCGGAGATCGCTGAGCGAAAATCCATGTAAAATATAGGCCGGACAGATTGGCTGAGGTAGAGCTATTTACACAGATATGGCATTATGCTGTATCTGTGTTTTTTTGCGCCGATTTCCGGCATAAAAAATATCCCGCAGAACTGCCGGTAGATTCAGCAGTTTTCTGCGGGATATTGTTATGGGAAAGTGTATTATTTAATGATGGTTCCTGTCTTCTCACAGTATCCGTCTTTGGCGTGAGCCATATCGGTGATGATGGTACGGCGTCCGGTGCCTTTTTCAACGAAGGAAACACCTGCTTCAATCTTCGGAAGCATGGAGCCTGCCGCAAACTGATTGTCTGCGATGTATTTCTTCGCATCTTCTGTGGAGATGGTATCCAGATAAGATTCCTGATCGGTGTTGTGGTTAAGGCTTACCTTCTCAACACTTGTAAGAATCATCAGGGTATCTGCATTCAGTTCCTCTGCAAGAAGTCCTGCTGCACGGTCCTTCTCGATGATGGCGCTGGCACCGTTCAGCTGGGTACCCTGCTCAAGAACCGGGATTCCGCCACCGCCTGCTGCGATAACGATCTGCTCTGCCTGGGAAAGAACCTTCACGGTCTCGATCTCCACGATCTTCTGTGGCTTCGGTGCTGCAAGGATTCTTCTGTACTGTCCTTCCCCTACTTTTGTGACGAAGTTTCCTTTTTCTTCCTCGGCTTCTGCTTCTTCTGCATTCAGGACACGACCGATGATCTTCTCCGGTTCGGAAAATGCTTCATCATATGGATCAATGACAACCTGTGTGAGAATGGTGCTGACAGGTTTATAGATTCCTCTGGAAATAAGTTCCGCACGAATGGCGTTCTGAAGGTCATAGCCGATATAACCCTGGCTCATGGCAGAACATACGGACATTGGTGCAAATGTATAATCAGGATGTGCCTTGCCGAATTCATTCATTGCGGTGTGGATCATCCCTACCTGCGGACCGTTGCTGTGGGAGATTACCACGCGGGTTCCCTCTTCAACCAGGTCTGCGATTGCCTTGGCTGCAAGTCGGGCGGCTGTTTTCTGCTCAGGAAGTGTGGTACCAAGTGCTCGGTGGCCTAATGCAACTACTACGGTTTTTTCGCTCATAGGAAATACCTCATTTCTCTTTAAAATTGGTTACTGTTCAATAGTAACGAGTATTATATTTTATTATAAAAGACCTATGTTGGAAATGCAATAGAATTTTAGATGAATATGGTTTACAGATAGTTGTCAGGCCGTGAATTTTCAGACAAGGAAAAACCGCCTGATTCGGTCAGGCGGTTCATTTCCTACTATTTTTTGAGGGGGGAGATAGAGAGTGGTTTTTCATCTATCCAAGACCTATTATATAGAGGAAATATGTTTAAATTATGTCGGCAATCTAAAAGAAATCGAAAATTTATAAAGAAAGTTTAAACAAACTTTATAATTTTTATATCTGGTTGCGCCCATTTGAGGAATGTGCTACATTGAAAGAGTCTAATTTCCGCACTCTGCGGAATGTATTCACGCATCAGTTCGATGCAGAAATCCATTTTTTATTGATAAATATTGTTTTTCTGACGGTTATGCACCGTTTTGCCGGGGAGGGATGCCTTTGTCTGTGGAAAAGTAAGCTTCTGTTAAATGTGAATGTGTAAAAGATAATGCCATAGCAGGCAGAAATGGAGAATTGTGATGAAAAACAGAATATGGAAACAGATAAGGAGAACTTCAATTGCAGCTGCAGCTGCGGGAACTGTACTGGTGGGAAATATTCAGCCGGGAACCGTTTTGGCATCTGCATTTCAGTCAGGGCCGAACCCGAAAGTGGAGCAGAGTTGTTTCTGGACAGACAGAGAGAAGGGAATGGCAGAGCTGGATATCCGGATCACGGGATTAAAGGACTGGATAATGGAAAGAAGGATTTCGGACGGCAATGAGAACCTGCCGGAAATAACAGAATCGGAAAATAAGCAGGAAATGGAGGAAGAAGATGAGTACATGGAGGAGCTGGCATCCGGGAAAACAGTATACGAAGAGAATGAAACGCAGGAGGAAGAGAGTGAGGGCTCACAGGAGGGAACGACGTCCGGAGGAGAAGATGTAGAGAATGAAAGCTCTGCCATGATACTGGAAAACGAAGAAGTCACGGAAGAGGATCAAAATCCGGAAGAAACGGAGGAAATGCCAGAAGAAGAATCGGAAGAGGAATCCGGGGAAAACAAAAATCCTGACGTGGAACCGGAACCAGTGACCTGCGTGGTGTATGTCTCGGAATATTTTTCCCCGGAAACAACATCACTTCCGGAAAATGTACAGACACAGCAGATACCGGTGAAAAATCAGAAAGGCGAAGATACGGAAATCACAAAACTGGTATATAAGATAGAAACGGAAAATTTCCATGAGGAATCTATTTTGCTGCAGATTCCGCTGTCTCTGCGGGAAGAATACAGATATCCGGTGGAAGAAACCAGTTATCTGCTGGTGCAGGATGAACCGCTGCAGAAAGACTGTGATGGTGCGGGAACAGCTCTTCTGGTGAAAGAAAACGGAAGTACTCAGATTCTTGCGGAAGGAATTTCTCCAATTCTTACTGTGGAAGCTGCAAAAGCAGATATGACACTTTCTGTAACTTCCGAGACAGAAGAAATGAAAGCCGGAAAAACCATCCGTTATCGGGTAGATCTTGCGAATACAGGGGCTCTGGATCTTGAGAATATCCGGATGACCAGCAGTTTTTCCTGCCCGAAGATTACGCAGCAGTGGGAAGAAGCACAGGGACTTACCGGAAAAGGCTCCAGGGCGGAAGTGACAGAGTTGAAAGCCGGTGAACAGAGGAGTTTTTATATTCTGGCACCGCTTTTAAATGAACAGGAAAAGGATCTGGAGCATAAAGTGGAAGCAGGGGCAAAAGTGAAAGGCCGTCCGGAGGAAACTATCTTTCGGAAGGCGGAGGTGGTCAGTCCGCTGCAGTCTTTGAAGGCGGATTTTTCCGTAAAGAAAACAGCAGACCGGGAAAGCGCAGCTCCAGGAGAAACCGTGACGTATCAGATCTGTATCATAAATACAGGGGAAAAAACACTGCATTCGGTTGTTGGAACAGAACGTTTTCAGGCAGAGGGAATTGAAGCACAGTTTGTGGAAAAGGAAGGCATTAGGTTAAACAGCACCAGAACCAAGGCACTGATCCCACAGATAGCGCCAGGAGAAGCCGTGTCACTTCAGGCAACGGTAAAGATTCCGGAAAAAACCGTAAACCAGAAACTTTTTAACCAGATCTCTGTGACAAGTAAGGAAACCGGTGAAAAACAGGTGACTGCATCCGCAGAGATTACTGTGGAAGTAAAAGCCACCCAAGCGCTGGAAACAGAGATGATCTCAGAAAATGGAGAGCCGGATTCCACATCTGTACAGGAAGGAATGGCAAGAGAGGCATCCACACATCCGAAAACAGGAGATGATACAGATACAGAACTGTTTGTTCTGCTTGCACTGACAGCTGCAATCACAGCTCTGGGGGCTTTCTGGCTGTACCGAAAATATGCCGGAATGCGAGAGAAAAAGTGATGTTTCAGGCGTTGGGCGCACCGTAAAGAAACGTTGAAAACAGGGGGCAGGTGTGCTATTCTATATGGTATGTACATAAAACAAGAATAGTATGCCTTCCCGTATTCTGGCCGCGAAGCGACAGCAGAGATACGGGGAAATGGAGGAGAAAAAATGAAACTTTTATCCTTATTGGAACATCTTGAATACAAATGTCTTCAGGGAAGTACAGACCAGGAAGTTTCTTCTGTTGTTTATGATTCCCGTAAAGTGGAAGAGGGAAGCCTTTTTATCTGCATCCGGGGCGCTGTAGTAGACGGACATAAATTTGTGCCGGATGTTGTGGCAAAGGGAGCCAGAACTCTTATTGTGGAGGAACCTGTAGAAGCTCCTTCTGATGTAACGGTAATTCAGGTGAAGGATACCCGTTATGCCATGGCGTTTATTTCCGCTGCATGGTTCGGACATCCGGCAGAGAAACTGAAAACCATCGGAATCACAGGAACAAAAGGAAAAACCACAACCACCTATATGGTAAAATCCATCCTTGAGAATGCTGGATACAAGGTAGGTCTTATCGGAACTATCGAGGCGATTATCGGAGAAAAACATATCCCGGCTGCCAATACCACACCGGAGTCCTACATGGTACAGAAATATTTTCATGATATGGTAGAGGCAGGATGTGACGCGGTAGTTATGGAGGTTTCCTCACAGGGACTGATGCTTCACAGAACCCAGGGCTTCATCTTTGATTTTGGTATCTTTACCAATATTGAACCGGATCATATCGGACCGAACGAGCATAAGGATTTTGACGATTATCTTCACTGCAAATCCATGCTTCTCAAACAGTGTAAAGTCGGTATCGTAAACCGTGACGATGAGCATTTTGACCGGATTGTGGAGGGACACACCTGTGCTCTTGAAACTTACGGATTTTCTGAAAAAGCGGATCTTCGTGCAGAAGATGCAAAACTTGTGGGAAGAAAAGGATATCTTGGAATTTCCTACCATGTGAAGGGACTTCTGGACTTCCCGGTTGAGATTGATATTCCGGGTAAATTCAGCATCTACAATTCCCTGACAGCCATTGCCATCTGCCGTCATTTCAAAGTATCAGAAGAGAACATCATCAAGGCTCTGAAAGTAGCCAAAGTCAAAGGACGTATTGAGATGATCAAGGTATCGGATGAATTTACACTGATGATCGATTACGCACATAACGCCATGGCACTGGAGAGCCTTCTTGGAACACTGAAGGAATACAACCCGCACAGACTGGTATGCCTGTTTGGATGTGGTGGAAACCGTTCCAAACTCCGCCGTTATGAGATGGGTGAGGTTTCCGGAAAAATGGCAGACCTGACCATCATCACATCCGATAACCCAAGAGATGAAGATCCGCAGGCTATCATTGACGATATTAAAATCGGAATGGCAAAAACAGATGGAAAATATGTGGAGATTCCGGATCGTAAGGAAGCGATTGCCTATGCGATTCATCATGGCGAACCAGGAGATATTATTGTTCTTGCAGGAAAAGGCCATGAGGATTACCAGGAAATCAAGGGCAAAAAATACCCAATGGATGAGCGTGTGCTGATTCAGGAAATCCTGGAAGAAGACCAGAAAGCGTAAACGGATGATTTATGCAGATGTGATCATTGACATTTCACATGAGAAGCTGGACCGGGATTTTCAGTACCGTGTTCCGGAAGAACTGGAGCAGTCCATAAAACCGGGCGTTGTGGTTACAGTGCCTTTCGGAAAGGGAAATACAGTCCGGAAGGGTTATGTAATCGGGATTTCCACAGAAGCCAAATACGATGCTTCCAGAACCAAGGAAATCCAGGGAGTATCCACAGATGGTGAGACAACAGAATCCAGGCTGATCGCACTTGCGGCATGGATGAAAGAGACGTATGGTTCTACCATGATTCAGGCACTGAAGACGGTTCTGCCTGTAAAAGATAAAGTCCGGGCCAAAGAGAAAAAACTGATTTTTTTTACCGGGGAGAAAGCGGCTGCCGAAGAATTGCTGAAAGAACTGGAGGGCAGCCGCTTTAAGGCACGTGAAAGATTTCTGCGGACAATTCTGGAGTCAAAAAGTCTGGATTACACCTACGCATCCAAAGAACTGGGGGCCAGCAGTTCTGTTCTTGATTTCTTCGAAAAAAAAGGTTTTATAAAAATCGAAAGTCAGGAAATGTACCGGATTCCGGAAAGTGAGGGGCTTGTAAAAGACGACAGAGAGCTGTGCCTGAATCAGGAACAGCAGGAAGCGGCAGAGCAGATTTTCCGGGAATGGCAGAATCCACATCCGAGACCAACGCTCCTGTTCGGAGTAACCGGAAGCGGAAAAACCCAGGTCTATATGCGGCTGATCCAGAAAGTTCTGGAGGAAGGAAAACAGGCCATTGTCCTGATTCCGGAGATTGCCCTTACGTACCAGACTGTCCGCCGTTTTTATGCCATGTTCGGGGATAAGGTTTCGATTCTGAATTCCCGGCTTTCTTTAGGAGAGCGTTATGATCAGTTTAAACGGGCAAAACGTGGAGAGGTGCAGGTGATGGTAGGCCCCAGATCTGCACTGTTTACACCGTTTTCCAATCTGGGACTGATTGTGATTGATGAAGAACATGAACCCACATACAAGAGCGAAAATACGCCCAGGTATCATGCGAGGGAAACTGCGATCCAACGTGCACAGATGGAACATGCACAGGTTGTAATGGGGTCCGCAACTCCGTCACTGGAAGCATACAGTCATGGATGCAGCGGAGAATATCTGCTGGTGAGACTGCGTGCACGTTATGAGGAAAGACCTCTTCCACAGGTATCGATTGTGGATTTGAGGGAAGAATTAAAAAAAGGAAACCGTTCTGTGCTGAGCAGGGAACTTAAAACTCAGTTGGAACAGGTCCTTGAAAAACGGGAACAGGCCATGCTGTTTCTGAACCGGAGAGGTTATGCTGGGTTTGTCTCCTGCCGGGCCTGCGGTCATGTGATGAAATGTCCACACTGTGATGTATCCTTAAGTGAGCATAACGGAAATCGGCTGATCTGCCATTACTGTGGTTATGAAACAGCGAAGCCGGAAGTCTGTCCGTCCTGTGGTTCGCCTCATATTGGAGGATTTAAGGCAGGAACCCAGCAGATTGAGAGAGTTCTGGAAAAAGAATTTCCGGAAGCCAGGGTACTTCGGATGGATTTTGATACCACAAGGACCAAGGACAGCTATGAAAAAATTCTGGCATCTTTTGCAGGGCATGAGGCAGATATTCTGGTGGGAACCCAGATGATTGTCAAGGGACATGATTTTCCGGATGTAACTCTGGTCGGCGTGATTGCGGCAGATCTTTCCCTGAATATGGATGATTATCACTGTGGAGAGAGAACCTTTCAGCTTCTGACCCAGGCAGTGGGACGTTCCGGCAGAGGTGACCGGCCGGGACATGCGGTGATCCAGACGTATCAGCCGGAACATTACAGCATTCAGGCGGCAGCTATCCAGGATTATGAAAAATTTTATAAAGAAGAAATGGGTTACCGGATGCTTCTGGATTATCCACCGGCAGCCCGTATGATGACCGTTTTTGGCGCCTGCCAGGATGAAGAACTTCTCAAAAAAGCCATGTATTATATAGAAGTTTTTATCCGCAGGGTAAGTCCGAAAGAGGAGCTTCACATGATCGGCCCTGCGTCTGCATCGGTAGGAAAAGTAAAAGATGTTTACCGCCAGGTGCTCCATCTGAAGCACACAGATATACGTTTTCTCACGGCAGTCAGAGAAAAGCTGGAGAAATATATAGAGATAAATTCCGGATTCCGGAAGATATACATTCAATTTGATATGAATTAAAGGAGAAGAAAAATGGCACTTAGAACAATTCGTGTACAGGGCGATTCTGTACTGACAAAAAAATCCCGCACAGTGGACAAAATGACACCAAGGATCGGAGAACTGATTACAGATATGCTGGATACCATGTATGATGCAATGGGCGTAGGCCTTGCGGCACCACAGGTGGGAATCCTGAAACGTATTGTTGTAATTGATGTAGGGGAAGGCCCGATTGTCCTGATCAATCCGGAGATCCTTGAGACCAGCGGTGAGCAGACCGGTGATGAGGGATGCTTAAGTGTTCCTGGAATGGCAGGACAGGTTACACGTCCGAACTACGTGAAAGTAAAAGCACTTGACGTCAACATGGAAGAGCAGATCCTTGAGGGTGAGGGACTTCTTGCGAGAGCGTTCTGCCACGAGATCGACCATCTTGACGGAAAAATGTATACAGAACTTGTGGAGGGAGAACTTCACAAGGTAACTTATGATGAGGAAGACTAAAGGCGGGATAATATGAAAATTGTTTATATGGGAACTCCGGACTTTGCGGTAGCACCTCTTGCGGCGCTGGTAGAGAACGGATATGAGGTGGAGGCTGTAATTACACAGCCGGATAAACCTAAGGGCAGAGGCAAGACCATGATGCCTACCCCTGTGAAAGAAGAAGCACTGAAACATGAAATTCCGGTTCTGCAGCCGGTGAAGGTAAGGGATCCGGAGTTTGTGGAGAAACTTAAATGTCTTGCACCGGATATTATTGTTGTAGCGGCATTTGGACAGATTATTCCGAAGAGTATTCTGGATATGCCGAAGTTCGGATGCATCAACATCCATGCATCTCTGCTTCCGAAGTACCGTGGAGCAGCGCCGATCCAGCAGGCAGTGATCGACGGAGAAAAAGAATCCGGCGTTACCATCATGCAGATGGGAACCGGACTGGATACCGGTGACATGATTTCAAGAATTGTGGTGCCACTTGCGAAGGATGAGACAGGAGGAAGCCTGTTTGCCAAACTTGCCCAGGCGGGCGCGGAACTTCTGATTCAGACATTGCCGTCCATTTTTGACGGAACTGCCACCCGCGAAAAACAGCCGGAAGAAAGTCCGACTCCATATGCGGCCATGATCTCCAAGAAAATGGGACTTCTGGATTTCAGCAAAAATGCAGAGGAACTGGAGCGACTGATAAGAGGCTTGAATCCATGGCCAAGCGCATTTACCTTTATCAATGGAAAAACAATGAAGGTATGGAAGAGTTCTGTACAGGAAAAACAGGCAGAAGAAGCGCCGGGAACTGTGATTTCCGCAGACAAAGAGGGAATCCGTGTAGCATGTGGAAAGAATGTGCTGGTGCTTCAGGAAGTACAGCTGGAAGGCAAAAAACGTATGGAAGCAGATGCCTTCCTCCGGGGATATCAGCTGAAACCAGGAGACATGTTTAAAGATTCCAGGGAGTGATGAGTTATGTACGGATATGGTTATTACGGATGGGGAATGGACCCTACCGTTCTTTTACTTGTAATCGGAATGCTTCTTTCTCTTGCAGCCTCCGCAAAGCTCCACAGTACCTTTGCGGTTTACAGAAAAGTCCGGAATCATTCCGGGATTACCGGCGCAGAAGCTGCACAGAGAATCTTAAGAGCCGCCGGAATTACGGATGTACAGGTGGTTCCGATCAGAGGAAGCCTTACGGATCACTATGACCCAAGAACAAAAACCGTGTCTCTTTCTGAAGATATTTATGGAAGAAATTCACTGGCAGCAGTAGGTGTGGCTGCACATGAATGTGGACATGCCATTCAGGACGCCATCAATTATGCGCCTCTGAATATCCGGTCTGCCATTGTGCCGGCTGCAAATATCGGGTCACAGTTATCATGGCCACTGTTTATTGCAGGACTGATTTTTTCGATCCGTCCCCTGGTAACTCTGGGAATTGTTCTGTTTTCACTGGCAGTTCTGTTTCAGCTGGTAACATTGCCGGTTGAGATCAATGCATCTTCCAGAGCCCTGAAGATGCTGGAGAGCACCGGTATTTTAGGCACAGATGAAAAAAAAGGAGCAAAAAAAGTACTGACAGCGGCAGCACTTACCTATGTGGCAGCGCTGGCGGCATCTATCTTACAGCTTCTGAGACTGATTATCCTTGCAGGAGGTAGAAATCGTGATTAACAGCGGAGTAAATGCAAGAGAACTGATCCTTGAGATCCTGCTGCAGATTGAGGAAGAAGGCGAGCACAGCCACATTGCCATCCGCAATGCTCTTTCCAAATATCAGTTCCTTCCCAAGCAGGAACGCAGTTTTATAACGAGAGTATGCGAGGGAACCCTGGAATACAGGATTTATATTGACTATGTGATTGATTCTTTTTCCAAAATATCCGTAAATAAGATGAAACCGCAGATTCGTGAGATTTTAAGAAGTGCGGTATATCAGCTGAAATTTATGGACAGTGTGCCGGACAGTGCTGTATGTAATGAGGCGGTGAAGCTGGCACAGAAAAAAGGCTTCTATAATCTGAAACCTTTTGTCAACGGAGTGCTCCGTACCATTGCAAGGGAAATTGGAAATCTGGAACTTCCGTTAAGAGAAGAGAACGAAGTACGTTATCTTTCTGTGAAGTATTCCATGCCGGAATATCTTGTGGAAAAATGGAATGCTGCCTATGGTGTGAAGACAACCGAGAAAATTCTTGAAGATTTTCTCACAGAAAGACCGATTACAGTGCGGTGCCGGACACATAAAGCGTCTCGGAAGGAAATCGTTACCAGCCTGAAAGCACAGGGAGTAACGGTGGAACAGGCACCGTATCTTTCCTATGCACTGAAAATTTCTGATTACAACCATATCCTGACACTGGATGCATTCCTTCAGGGAAAAATCCTGGTGCAGGATATCAGCTCCATGCTGGTGGCAGAGGCGGCCAGCCCCAAAAAAGGGGATTACATCATTGATATGTGCGCGGCGCCAGGTGGCAAGAGTATTCACGTCGCAGATAAGATGGGCGATTACGGAAATGTGGATGCAAGGGATGTAAGCCAGTACAAAGCCGATCTGATTAAGGAAAACATTCAGAGAACCGGTGTGATCAATGTTGATGCAAAAGTTCAGGATGCAACCATTTATGATCCGGAGTCTGAACAGGCTGCAGATATTGTGATTGCGGATGTACCGTGTTCCGGGTATGGAGTTATCGGCAAGAAACCGGAGATTAAATACAGGGCAACGCCACAGAAACAGGAAGAAATCGTAATGCTTCAGAGGATGATCCTTGACAAGGCGGCGAAATACGTGAAACCGGATGGAACACTGATTTTCAGTACCTGTACCATTGCCCGTGAAGAAAACGAAGAAAATGTATTATGGTTTTTAAAGAACTATCCGTTCCGACTGGAAAGCCTTGACCCGTATATTCCGGAAGAACTTCACTGTAAATCCACCAAGCTTGGATATCTGCAGCTTCTGCCTGGAATACATAAGACAGACGGATTCTTTATTGCCAGATTCAGAAGGAAATAACAGAAAATGACAGATATAAAATCCATGACAATGGAGGAACTGAAAAATCTGATGACAGAGATCGGCGAGAAGCCCTTCCGTGCAAAACAGATCTATGCATGGCTTCATCAGCAACTGGTTACCTCCTGGGATGAAATGACAAATCTTTCCAAAAGCCTCCGTGAAAAGCTTTCGGTTTATCCGATTACAGCGCTCAGCCAGGCGGATGTGAGGATTTCAAAAATTGACGGAACCAGAAAATATCTTTTTCAGCTGGAAGACGGAAATGTAATTGAGAGTGTTCTTATGAGATATCATCACGGAAACTCCGTATGTATCTCCTCGCAGGTTGGTTGCCGTATGGGCTGCCGGTTCTGTGCCTCCACCATTGGAGGACTGACCAGATGCCTGAAACCTTCCGAGATGCTGGATCAGATTTACCGGATTCAGGCAGATACCGGAGAGCGTGTGGCCAATGTGGTTGTAATGGGAACCGGAGAGCCGATGGATAATTATGATAATCTTGTCCGCTTTATCCGGATTCTTACCGACGAGAACGGCCTTGGAATCAGCCAGAGAAATGTGACGGTTTCCACCTGTGGAATTGTGCCGAAGATGTATGAGCTGGCGGAAGAAAAACTTCAGATTACCCTGGCGCTTTCCCTTCATGCTCCAAATGATGAAAAGCGTCAGGAACTGATGCCTATTGCAAATAAGTATTCCATGGATGAGGTTTTGGATGCCTGCAGAAATTACTTTGACAAAACAGGTCGGAGGATTACGTTTGAGTACAGTCTTGTGGCCGGGGTCAATGACAGCGAGGAAGATGCAAAGCAGCTGGCAGGCCGTATCAGAGGAATTAACTGCCATGTAAATCTGATTCCGGTTAATCCGATTAAGGAACGTTCCTATGTGAGGTCTACTCGACAGGCTGTGGAGAATTTCAAAATAAAACTTGAAAAATACGGAATTAATGTTACTATTAGAAGGGAAATGGGCAGTGATATTGACGGTGCCTGTGGACAGCTAAGAAAAAGTTACATGGAAAAAACAGAAAGCGAGAAGTGACATGAGGATATACTCAGCTACTGATGTAGGGCAGAAGCGGAAGATGAATCAGGATTACGTGTTTGCGTCTGAAGGTCCGGTGGGAAATCTGCCTAATCTTTTCACAGTCGCGGACGGGATGGGTGGCCATAACGCCGGTGACTATGCATCCTCACATGCAGTACGGATCCTTGTGGATGAAATCCGTGAAGATGCGGATTACAATCCGGTGAAGGTCATTCGTCATGCCATTGAAACTGCAAACACGGAGATCAGAAACCGTGCACAGGAAGACGAAAACCTCCGGGGCATGGGAACCACTATGGTAGTGGCGACTATTGTAGATCAGTATGCCTATGTAGCCAATGTAGGTGACAGCCGTTTGTACGTGATTCAGGACGGGATCCACCAGATCACCAGAGACCATTCACTGGTCCAGGAAATGGTGAGAATGGGCGAGATCAGCCAAGAGGAAGCACGGAATCATCCGGACAAGAACATTATTACAAGGGCGCTTGGCGCGGAGAAAACGGTGGATGTGGATTTCTTTGATCTGAAACTTGAGGAAGGCTGTACCATTCTTATGTGTTCAGATGGCCTCAGCAATATGGTTGCAGATGAAAAGATTGCAGAAATCATATCCGATCCGGAAGCAGATATTGATCAGAAGGGCAGCGCGCTCCTTCGGGAAGCAAATCAGAATGGTGGTAAGGATAATATTGCAATCGTACTGGTAGAACCATTCACGAATGAGGTGGAAACATGTTGAAGACGGGAATGATCATAGCCGAGCGCTATGAGATCGTAGGAAAAATCGGAACTGGCGGAATGGCAGATGTCTATAAGGCTATGGACCACAAGCTGAACCGCTTTGTAGCAGTGAAAGTCCTGAAACCGGAATTTCGGGAGGATACCACATTTATCAAAAAGTTCAGAAGTGAGGCCCAGGCAGCAGCCGGTCTTACTCATCCGAACATTGTCAATGTATTTGACGTGGGAGATGACGGTGGTGTTTATTACATTGTTATGGAGCTGATTGAGGGAATTACCCTTAAGGAATATATTTCCAAAAAAGGCAAACTCTCCATCAAGGAAGCAACAAGCATTGCGATTCAGGTTTCCATGGGTCTGGAAGCAGCACACAGCCATGGAATTGTTCACAGAGATGTAAAACCGCAGAATATTATCATCTCCACAGATGGTAAAGTGAAGGTAACAGACTTTGGAATTGCCAGAGCTGCGTCATCCAATACCATCAGCTCCAATGTGATGGGATCGGTACATTACAGTTCTCCGGAACAGGTAAGAGGTGGATACAGCGATGAGAAGAGCGATATCTATTCTCTTGGTATCACACTGTATGAAATGGTAACAGGAAGAGTTCCTTTTGACGGAGATACAACCGTTGCCATTGCTATCAAGCATCTACAGGAAGAGATGGTTCCGCCAAGTGTGTATACACCGGATCTTCCGTACAGCCTGGAGCAGATCATCCTGAAATGTACCCAGAAGAGTGTGGATCGCCGCTATGGACGTATGGAGGATGTGATTGCAGATCTGAAGCATTCACTGATTGATCCTCAGGGAGATTTTGTGAAGCTTGCCACGGTAGATACAGACGCCAAGACTGTTGTGATCTCCGAGGAAGAACTGGGAGAAATCAAACATACACCGAAGCAGATTACCAAGCCGGAACCCACTGCTCTTGAGGAAGAAGAGTATGATGATAACGACTACGATGATGCTGAGGACGACTACGATGCAGGCGCCAGAAAGAAATCCGGAAAGAAAAAGAAAAAAGGTTCCGGCATGGGCCTGACAATTGCTGCATTAATCGGAGGGGCGGCCCTTCTGATTATCCTGGTGGTTGTTTTTGGACGTGCGGCAGGCCTTTTTGGAAACAGCAGTACAAACAGCGGAAAAACAGAGACCGAGCAGAAGACAGAAGAGTCAGCATCCAATATGGCAACTGTGCCAGATCTTGTAGGTAAGACAGAAGATGAGGCAAAGACACTTGCAAATGATGCACACCTTGGTGTACAGATGGCAGGTGAGGAATCTTCCAACCAGGAAAAAGGCAAGATTTCCCGTCAGGAAACCGCAGCGGGAACTCAGGTGGAAGAATATACAACTGTGAAGTACTGGGTAAGTACCGGAACTGCACAGGTTACCATTCCGGATCTGGATGGACGTACCGGAATTGACGCACAGCAGACTCTGGAGGATCTGGGACTTGAGGTAACTGTTCAGAAGGAGTACAGTGAGACCGATGATAACGGTTACGCACTGGTAGATCCGGGATATGTTTACAGCGTTGAGCCGGCAGCAGGCACTTCTGTGCAGGCTGGATCTTCGGTAACACTGACAGTCAGCCGTGGTGTTGATTATGGCGATAACGCAGAGGTTCCAAGTGTTGTTGGAATGAGCAAGGATGATGCGCTTACTACTTTGGGCAAGTTTATTGATATCCAGATTACAGAGCAGCAGAGTACAGAGGCTGCCGGAACTGTTATCGCACAGGAACCGGAAGCTTATGCGGCAGCGGATCCGGATCAGCCAATCTATCTGACGATCAGCTCCGGTGACCAGGCTCCGTCTACGGACAGCAGTGCATCCACAGACAGTACCGCGTCTACAGACAGCAGCGTGTCCACAGACAGCACAGCCGCCACAGACAGTACTGCATCTACAGACAGCACAGTGGCATCCGCAGGAAGCACAACAAGCGGTTCCGGCTGGAAATGTACACAGACACTGGATACTCCGTCCGGATATAACGGAGGAGCAATCCGTCTGGAACTGATTCAGGAAGTAAATGGTGAGCCGAAGGCTTCCACCATCCTTGACGGACAGAATGTAAACTTCCCGTATCAGCTTGATGTGACAGGTGCAGACGGTGTTACAACCGGAACCATTTACCTTTACGAGCAGGTAAATGGAGATTATCAGCAGCTTGGTACTTATACCGTTACCTTTAAGGAAGCCAACTGATTATGCAGGGAAAAATAATCAAAGGTATTGCCGGATTCTACTATGTATATGCAGAAGACGGCAATACATACGAATGCAGAGCAAAAGGCATTTTCCGAAAAGATAAATTCAAGCCCCTGGTAGGGGATAATGTAGACATTGCAGTTCTGGATGAAAAAGAGCTGGAAGGCAGTGTGACAGAGATTCATAAGCGGAAGAATTCTCTGATCCGCCCGGCAGTAGCCAACGTAGATCAGGCGCTTGTAATCTTTGCCATGGATAACCCCAAACCTAATTTCATGCTTCTGGACCGTTTCCTCATTATGATGGAACGGGAAGATGTTCCGGCGGTTATCTGTTTCAACAAAAAAGACCTGGCAACGGAAGAAGAGCTGGAGTTTCTCTGTGAAACTTACCAGAGCTGTGGTTATCAGGTAATTCTGTCAAGTGCCCTGAAAGGGGAAGGCCTTGGCGAGATTGAGGAAGTGCTTCAGGGCAAAACAACGGTTGTTGCAGGTCCTTCCGGTGTTGGGAAATCTTCCCTTACCAATTCCCTTCAGGAAGAGGTAGAGATGGAGACCGGTGAGATCAGCCGTAAGCTGAAGCGTGGAAAACATACTACCCGCCATGCACAGATTATACCGGTAGCGCAGGATACGTTTCTTGTGGATACGCCAGGATTTTCCTCCTTATATATTGAAAATATGGAGGAACAGGAACTGAAGGATTATTTTCCGGAGTTCCGGAAATATGAAGGACAGTGCCGTTTCCAGGGCTGCCGTCATATACATGAACCGGGCTGCGCCGTTAAGGAAGCCCTTGAGAACAATGAGATCAGCAGACTCCGTTATGAAGACTATCTGGAGCTGCATCAGGAATTAAAAGAGAAAAGGAGATACTGAGTCATGGAATACCGATTGTGCCCGTCGATTTTATCAGCAGATTTTAACCGACTGGGAGAACAGATTAAAATTCTCGAAAGAGAAGGTGTTGAATATCTGCATATTGATGTTATGGATGGAGATTTTGTTCCGAGTATTTCGTTTGGAATGCCGGTGATCAAATCAATCCGGAAAGAATCCAACATGTTTTTCGACGTACATTTGATGGTAACAGAACCGGAAAGATATATTCGCGATTTTGTAGAGTGTGGAGCAGATTCCATTACCGTACATGCGGAGGCATGTGAGGATCTGGAGCGTACGCTGGAGCAGATTAAAGCTTCCGGTGTAAAAGCGGCAGTTTCCATTAAACCATCCACACCGGTAAATGACATCAGCCATCTTCTCGAAGATGTGGATATGGTGCTCGTGATGACCGTTCAGCCGGGATTTGGCGGACAGAAATATATGGATGAGTGTACAGAGAAGATTCAGGAGCTCCGTGAACTGATCGATGAGGAAGATCTGGATGTTGACATTCAGGTAGACGGCGGCATCAATGATGATACCCTGGAAACCGTTATGCGTGCAGGAGCCAATTTTATGGTAGCCGGTTCCTGGGTATTTAAGGGAGATGTGGCAGCCAATGTAAGACATATCACAGAGCGGATTCACGATATCAAAGAAAAGCTGGACTGAAAATGATTGATACAGTAATAATTAGCGGGGGCAATATCCAGGATGGTTTTGCCCTCGGTTTTTTGAAAAAAAGAATAGAAGAAGGCCAAAGAGAAAGCCTTACCTTTGTTGCCGCAGATAAAGGCATGGAATGGTTTATGAGAAACCGGGAATTTACTCCGGATCTTGCAGTGGGAGATTTTGACAGTCTTTCTGAAGAAGGGGAGGCCTACATGGAAAGCCTGGAGGATCTTGAGATTGTCAGGCTGAAGCCGGAAAAAGATGATTCCGATACACAGTCTGCCGTGAATCATATGATCCGTGAAGGGGCAAAAGAAATCCTGATTTTTGGTGCCACCGGAACAAGACTGGATCATGTACTGGCCAATCTTGGACTGCTTTCCATGGGGAAAAAACAGGGAGTACAGATTGTTCTTGCAGATCAGTGGAATTATATTACTCTGGTTGAAAGTGGAACCGTGCTGAAAAAAGAGGAGCAGTTTGGAAAATATGTTTCCTTTTTTTCTGTGGGAGGAGATGTAACTGGATTGTCTCTGAAAGGATTTAAGTATCCGCTGAACCGGTATCATCTCACCGTTGAGGACAGTGGACTGACTGTCAGCAATGAGATTACAGAGAAAACAGCGGAGATTACCTATGACAGTGGTCAGCTTCTGATGATTATGTCCGGGGATTAAAGCATTGGCTGTTCCGGCACAGAGAAGCAGGCGGGCGGCAGTCCCGGGTTGCAGATTCCGGTTGTGTGTGGTAAGATGGGAACAGCAAAATGGCTGAAAATGCTGTGAAATCAATACATTTAAAGGAGAAATATAGAGAAATGAAACTTGGAATTGTAGGTCTTCCTAATGTGGGAAAAAGTACATTATTTAATTCACTGACAAAGGCCGGCGCAGAGTCAGCAAACTATCCGTTCTGTACCATTGATCCGAACGTAGGCGTTGTAACCGTACCGGACGAGAGACTGAATCTTCTCGGTGATTTTTACAAATCAAAAAAAGTAACACCTGCAGTGATTGAATTTGTGGATATTGCAGGTCTTGTAAAGGGTGCATCCAAAGGTGAGGGACTTGGAAACCAGTTTCTCGCAAATATCCGTGAGGTAGATGCCATTGTTCATGTAGTACGTTGTTTTGAGGATTCCAATGTTGTCCATGTAGATGGAAACATTGATCCGCTTCGTGATATTGAGACCATTAACCTGGAGCTTGTTTTCTCAGATCTTGAGATCCTTGAGAGAAGAATTGCAAAGGTTACCAAGACTGCACGTATGGATAAGGAAGCAGCCAAAGAGCTTACATTCCTCGAAAAAGTAAAGGCACATCTGGAAGACGGCCAGCTTGCAATTACTCTTGAGACAGAGAATGAGGATGAGGATGCATGGCTTGCAACTTACAATCTTCTTACTGCTAAGCCGGTTATTTATGCTGCCAATGTTGCGGAAGACGATATTGCAGATGACGGTGCAAATAATGCACATGTACAGGCTGTACGTGAGTATGCGTCCAAACAGAACAGTGAGGTATTTGTAATCTGTGCACAGATCGAGGAAGAGATTTCCGAGCTGGACGAGGATGAGAGAAAGATGTTCCTGGAAGACCTGGGACTGACAGAATCCGGTCTTGAGAAGCTGGTACGTGCAAGTTATCATCTTCTTGGCCTTATGAGTTTCCTGACAGCAGGAGAGGACGAGACAAGAGCATGGACGATCAAGATCGGAACCAAGGCACCTCAGGCAGCCGGTAAGATCCACACAGACTTTGAACGTGGCTTTATCAAGGCAGAGGTTGTAAACTATCAGGATCTTCTGGACTGCGGTTCCTATGCAGGCGCCAGAGAGAAAGGTCTTGTAAGAATGGAAGGAAAAGATTACGTTGTACAGGATGGAGATGTGATCTTATTCCGCTTTAATGTATAACAGGTGATTTTATGGATATGTCAATTCGCTTTCCCGGATTGAAACTGATATTGGATTATGTTCCGAAATCCTTTGAAATCTTTGGATTCGAGATCACGATTTATGGTGTTCTGATTGCGGTCGGAATGCTTCTTGGAATCTTTTTTGTGGTACTGGAAGCAAGGAGAAATCATGAAGAGCCGGATGCTTATCTGGATCTGGCTATCATAACACTGATTACAGGGGTGATCGGAGCAAGGCTTCTGTATGCTGCTTTTTCGTGGAGCCTTTATAAGAATGATCCCGGACAGATTCTGAATGTGCGCTCAGGAGGCATGCTTTTTTATGGCGGTCTTCTCGGCGGAGTGCTGGGTGGTATCGTCTATTGCAGGATACGTAAAAAATCATTCTGGAAAATGGCAGATCTTGCCTGTATGGGAATTCTGATCGGGCAGATCATAGGAAAGTGGGGAAGCTTTTTTAACAGAGAGTCCTTTGGGGAATATGTGGATAATATTCTTTCCATGCAGCTTCCACTGACTTCGGTAAGGGCCGGAGAAGTGACGACCACAATGCGTGAGAATCTCCAGATGGTAGATGGAGTATCCTGCATTCTGGTGCAGCCGCTGTTTCTTTATGAAAGTCTCTGGTGTCTTCTGGTGCTTATGCTGCTTATGATGCACCTTCGCAGGAGAGTATTTCAGGGAGAAATTTTTCTGAGATATCTTGCTGGTTACGGACTTGGAAGATTTGTGATCCAGTGGATGCGTACAGATAAAGTATTTTTTCCGGGAACGGAGATTGATGTTTCATTAGTGATTTCAGGTGTGCTTTTTGTCCTGTGTACAGTGATTGTTACTGTAAAGATTGTGATGGCGAAGAAGCGTGCCCGGGTACGAAAGAGAAGAATCGAAAAAGATTACCAGGCAGAGCAACAGGCCGCAGAACAAAGAAAAAATGCAACAGAGAATCTGGAAACAGAAACTGTACAGGGAGAAAAATATGAGTCAGAACAAAATACAAATACAGCAGAACCAGGAGACTCTCCGGAAAGCATCCCTTCTGCAGCAATTGCAGGAGGAACGGAAGAATCTGGACAGCCAGATCAGAAGCAGGAGCGATCTTCTGAAGAATCTGGAAGCCAGTCAGAGAGTTGACCGCATTCTGGAGTTATATTATCAGTGCTGAGGATATAGCTGAAAAAATAAACACGGATCTGTGTGAAAACCTGAAGGTTCAGGGGCATACAGATCCGTGTTTTTTTAGTACATTTTCCGGAAGTCCAGAGGTGTTGTGCCGGTAATTTTTCGGAACATGGCAATAAAATGGCTGGAATCGGAAAAGCCGGAGGCGCAGGCAACATCCTGAATTTTCATATCCGGTTTGGAAAGAAGCAGCTCCCTGGCACGGCTGATGCGGTACATGGTAACGTATTCATAGACAGAACAGCCAAGAAAACGCTGGAACAGACGGGAAAGATACTGCGTGGATACAAAGACACTCTGACTGAGTTCGGCAGCGGTGATGTCCTGCTGATAACGGGTTTCAATTTCTTTTATTACGGGAACAACATATCTCTGGTAAAGAGGGTTATCCTGAATTTTCGGAGAAGCGGCGCAGTCCATAAAATTCATGAGAAGATTATAGCAGTCCGAGGAGAGCGATTTCATATTCGGGGTTGGTTCGTGGTATTTTCGAAGGGAATAAGAAATCAGTTTCCGGATATTTAAGCCCTGCTCTTTCGGGATGAGGATGACGTCCTGATTATCGGTCATGGATGGGATGCTGCCGGCGAGAGTTCCGGTAAATGTGGCAAACATGGTAATCCATGAAGTAGATTCCCGGTGATAGGAGTGGGGAACGGAAGGTGCAATGAGGATGCCTTCGTTGGCACCCAGAGTGTAGTGCTTTCCATTTACTTCGATGCGGCCGGTTCCTTTTTCTGTCTGAAGATAATGATAGTATGGGTATCCGTCCGGCCGGTTTATGGTATCCTGGTTCCAGTGATTTCCGAGAGATTCGAACATAAACGGAGCACTGACAGGAGTATTTCTGAAATAAATTGACATATGCTTCACCTGTTTCTAAATGTTATATATTTTGGCGAAACATATTATACCATAATCTGTAAGTTTATACTATAATAATGTACAGACAGAAACGAAGTTACGAAAATACAACTGTAAAACACAGCATTTCAGGAAATTCAGACAATATTTACCGGGATACAAAAGCCGGACAGGAGGAAAACATGAAAAAATTTGATTATTCTCTGGTGAAAGACCCACAGTATTTCTGTGACGGAAGAATGGAAGCACATTCTGACCATATGTATTATCGCAGTGAGGAAGAACGGGAAGATGAGGAAACTTCCTATCGCCACAGCCTCAACGGACTTTGGAAATTCCACTATGCGAGAAATTATGCAAGTACAGTTGCAGGATTTGAGGAGGACTCATATTCCTGCAAAGACTGGGAAGATATTTATGTGCCGGCCCATATCCAGATGGAAGGATATGATGCACCACAGTATGCCAATGTCCAGTATCCATGGGAAGGTCACGAGGAACTTCACCCGGGACAGATCCCGGAGCGTTTTAACCCGGTGGGAAGCTATGTGAAATATTTCCATGTGCCGGAAAACATGAAAGGAAAAAGAGTATTTATCTCCTTCCAGGGAGCAGAGAGCGGACTGGCTTTATGGCTCAACGGAACTTTTGTGGGATACAGTGAAGACTCTTTTACCCCATCTGAATTTGAACTTACAGAGTATCTGAAAGAGGGTGAGAACAAACTGGCAGCTCAGGTATTCAAATGGACAGCCAGCAGCTGGTGCGAAGATCAGGACTTTTTCCGCTTTTCCGGAATTTACAGAGATGTTTATCTTTATACAGTACCGGAGGTTCATGTGTATGACCTTAAGATCCGTGCGATCCCGGACGAAACTTTGAAAAAAGCCAGCCTTGAGATCGTGACAAAAACCTGGGGAAAAGGAAAACTGAAACTTACACTTTCCAGAAAAGGCGAGATCCTTTTGCAGGATGAAAAAGCTCTGGACGGTGAAGATACCTGCGCGTGGGAAATTCCGAATCCTGTTCTCTGGAGCGCGGAAGAACCGAATCTCTATGACCTTGACATGGAAGTGTATGATGAGAACGGAATGCTCCAGGAGATCATTCCGGAAAAAGTTGGCTTCCGCCGTTTTGAGATGAAAGACGGCATTATGACCCTCAACGGAAAACGCATTGTATTCAAGGGTGTGAACCGTCACGAGTTCAGTTCTGTTACAGGAAGACACGTATCCCGTGAGGAACTGATCCAGGATATTATGACTATGAAGCAGAATAACATCAATGCCATCCGTACCTGCCATTATCCGGATGCCTCTCCGATCTACCGCCTCTGTGATGAGTACGGCCTTTATATGATCGCGGAAAACAATCTGGAATCCCATGGCTCCTGGGATGTGGCCGAACTTACCGGAGACTACACAGACATTGTACCTCACAACAAACCGGAATGGCTTGGTATGATGCTGGACCGTGTAAATTCCATGTACCAGCGTGACAAAAACCATCCGGCAATTCTGATCTGGTCCTGTGGAAATGAGTCCTTTGGCGGAAAAGATATCTTTGAGATGTCTGAGTTTTACCGCAAGAATGATCCTACAAGACTGGTGCATTATGAGGGACTTTTCCATGATCGAAGCTACAATGCCACCAGCGACATGGAAAGCCAGATGTATCCGTCCGTAGAAGCAATTAAGGAGTTCCTTGCAAAAGATGACAGCAAGCCGTTTATCTGCTGTGAGTACACCCATGCAATGGGAAATTCCTGTGGCGCAATGAATAAATATACAGATCTTACTGACACAGAACCGAAATATCAGGGTGGTTTCATCTGGGATTACATTGACCAGTCCATTTACAAAAAAGACCGCTACGGAAAAGAATTCCAGGCATACGGCGGTGATTTCGGCGAGCGCCCGACGGACTATAATTTCAGTGGAAACGGTATTGCATATGGCGGTGACAGAACTTCGTCCCCGAAGATGCAGGAAGTCAAATTCAATTACCAGAATATCACGGCGGAAGTAACGAAAGACTCTGTAAAAGTTATCAACAAAAACCTGTTTGTAAATACCGACACGTTCCGCTGTGAAGTGACTCTTGCAAAGAACGGACATGTCCTTCGTACAGAGACACTGGAGACATCCGTGGAACCGTTAAGCGAAAAAACATATCCACTTCCTTTTGGAAAACAGCAGCGTCCAGGCGAATATACAGTGACTGTATCCTTCCTTCTCAGAGAAAAAACACTCTGGGCAGAGGCTGGACATGAGGTTGCGTTTGGACAGTATGTTTACAGTGTAGAAGGAGCGGAGAAAGCTCCAGTTTCCGGTGTGGAGATCGTGAAAAGTATTCATAACATCGGTGTCCGCGGAGAGAATTTTGAGGTGATGTTCTCAGTTCTCAATGGCGGACTGGTTTCGTATAAGTATGCTGGAAGAGAAATGATCGAGGCGATCCCGAAACCGAATTTCTGGAGAGCACCTACAGATAATGACTGTGGAAATCAGATGCCGATGCGTTACGCACAGTGGAAAATTGCCAGCATGTACGCAAGCCACAAAGAGTTCCGTAAGGGAATGTACGGCCCGTCCAACGCCCCGGAGACAACTGTTCATGACAACAGTGTGGAGGTTGCTTTTACCTACATCATGCCGACTACGCCGGTCAGCGAGTGCCGTCTTGCATACGAAGTATTCGGAGATGGAAGAGTAAAAACTACCCTGACCTATGATCCGGTAAAAGAACTGGGCGATATGCCGGAGTTTGGTGTACTCTTTAAATTCAATGCAGATTATGATCATGTGAAGTGGTATGGACTTGGACCTGTGGAAACTTATGCAGACCGTAAACATGGTGCAAAACTTGGCATCTATGAGAATCTGGTAACAGACAATCTGGCACGTTACCTGGTACCGCAGGAATGTGGCAGCAAAGAAGGCGTACGCTGGGCAAAAATCACAGACAGGAAGGGCAGGGGAATGCTCTTTGAGATGGATGAGAAAAACGGCCCGATGATGTTCTCAGCACTTCCATATACCCCTCATGAAATGGAAAATGCCATGCATCCGTATGAACTTCCGGAAATCCATTATACCGTTGTCCGTGCTGCAAAGGCACAGATGGGTGTGGGAGGAGATGACAGCTGGGGCGCTTACACCCATCCGGAATATCTTCTGAATGCCGATAAAAAAATGGAATTTTCCTTTGTATTCAAAGGTCTTTAAAATGTCATAAAAAGACACCACAGAAACCAGAAAAAAGCTTCCGGAATTTCCCCGGAAGCTTTTTTTATTTCATAATAATACACAGAAAATATACATGCTGAAAAAAAACCTGTGGATATTTCATGAAAAGAAAAAAAACTTGGATATGCACTTGTTTTTTCATGGTAAATAGTTTAGAATGATTACATAAGTGGTAGAAAGTGGTGAATAGTGGTAGCGAATGGGGCTGAGTGGCAGAACACACCATTTGCACCCTGGAAACACGAAGGGGAGAATCGTGTTTCACGAGAGTAGGTGGGTTTCATGTTCATGGGCGAGTATAATCATACGATCGACGCGAAGGGGCGTCTGATCATCCCATCCAGGTTCAGGGATCTCTTAGGGGAAGAGTTCGTACTGACCAGAGGGCTCGATGGTTGCCTTTCCATTTATCCCATGGATGAATGGGCTGCCTTTGAAGAGAAACTCCGAGCATTACCACTTACAAATAAAGACGCAAGAACCTTTTCACGTTTCTTTGTAGCCGGAGCTACGACATGCCAACTGGATAAGCAGGGGAGAATTCTGGTGCCGCAGACGTTGCGCCAATTCGCTGGTCTGGAGAAGGATGTGGTGCTTACGGGTAATCTGAACCGGATTGAGGTCTGGAGCAAGGAGAAGTGGAGCGAGAACTGCAATTATGATGACATGGACAGCATTGCGGAGAGCATGCAGAACATTGGAATCGTCATTTGAGCATAGCGCAGGTAGAAATCCCACAGGAGATGGATATGGAATTTAAACATAAATCTGTATTACTCGATGAGACCATTGACGGCTTAAGGGTAAAGCCGGATGGAATCTATGTGGATGGCACTTTAGGAGGAGCGGGACACGCCACAGAGGTGTGTAAGAAACTTTCTGCCAAGGGGAGATTTATTGGCATAGATCAAGACCAGGATGCGATAATTGCTGCGAGTGAACGGCTGTCAGCCTTTAATCAGGTGACAATCATTCGCAGCAATTATTGTTACATGGCAGATGAGTTAAGATCCCGTGGCATTGAAAAAGTGGACGGGATCCTGCTGGATTTAGGAGTGTCATCTTATCAGCTGGATAATGAAGAGAGAGGTTTTTCCTACAGGTATGATTCTCCTCTGGACATGCGAATGGACAGAAGGCAGAGCCGTACAGCCGGAGATATTGTCAACGGTTATGAGGAACGGGAACTTTATCGGATTATCCGCGATTACGGCGAGGATAAATTCGCCAAGAATATAGCGAAGCACATCGTGGCTGCCAGAGCGCAGGCACCAATTCAGACAACCGGGGAACTGACAGAAATCATAAGGGGAGCGATCCCCATGAAAGTACAGGCTACAGGAGGACATCCGGCCAAGAGGACTTTTCAGGCGATACGTATTGAGCTGAACAGAGAGCTTGACGTACTCCGTGATTCTCTGGACGGAATGATCGATCTTCTGGATGACGGAGGAAGAATCTGTATTATCACATTCCATTCTCTGGAAGACAGAATCGTAAAAACGATTTTCCGCAAAAATGAAAATCCATGTACCTGTCCGCCGGATTTTCCGGTTTGTGTATGCGGAAAGAAATCAAAAGGTAAAGTGATCACAAGGAAACCCATCCTTCCCAGTGAACAGGAGATGGAAGAGAATCCGAGATCAAAAAGTGCGAAGCTTCGTATTTTTGAACGTAAGCTGTAAAAGAGTTTTTTTAGATGGAAGGTAGGCAAATGGCGAAGACAGGAAGAGGGACTACAGCCAGAAGAAATCGGAATACCGTCAGGAACAGCAGAGAAATGTATGTTCAGGGAAATGCGGTAAAAAGGTTACAGGAAGTTCCTCGGAGAACTGATCTGCACGATGTACAGGAAAGGCGTCGGCTGGCCCAGGAGAGAAAACAGAAATCCGCAGTTCCGGTGACACCTGCGAAGCAGGCTGTGAACAGGAGGACACAGCGGAACAGAGAGAAAGCGATGGCCATGAATAAAGGTTTCGTTCTGTTTCTCACTGCGGTTTCCATTGCAGTATTATTTACCTGTATCAATTATCTGCAGGTAAAATCAGAAATCACGGCGAGTATGAAAAATGTTGCAAATCTGGAATCTGAGCTTGCACAGCTGAGGGAAGATAACGATGCATATTACAGTCAGGTTACTTCTGATGTTGATATCAGCGAGATCAAGAAAAAGGCAATCGGTGAGCTTGGGATGAAATATCCTTCTGAGGATCAGATACAGACATATGTTACCGAGGGTAACAGCTATGTGAGACAGTATCAGGATGTAGATTCGCACAAGTAACAGATGTACAGTTTTTTGAGCAGGTGATCGATTGAGTACAAGAAGGCGCAGGCCGGTAAAAAAAATTAATAAGAATATGAAAAAAAAGCTGGCAGTACTATTTTCTTTAGTGGTGTTGGCTTTAGTTGGTTTGGTGGCAAGAATTACCTATATTAATGCCACAAGCGGAAGTAAATACAGAAAACAGGTGCTGAGTCAGGCACAGCAGAAATATGAAAATCAGACACTCCCCGCCAAAAGGGGAGATATTTATGACCGGAATGGAAATATTCTGGCAACAAGCAACAAGGTCTATAATGTAATTCTTGACTGTCTGGAAGTCAACAAGGATGAGGACTCTGTGGAGCCGACCATCAAGGCTCTTGTGGAAGTACTTGGCCTGGATGAGGAGGAGATGCGTAAGCTTCTCAACGATAACAGCACAAAGAGCAGTCAGTATCAGATTGTCAAGAAACAGATCTCCATGGATGATAAGAAAGCCTTTGAGAGCTATGAGAATCCGGGGGATGACAGTGAGCTGAGCGCCGCTCAGAAGAAAGAGCGTTCCAAGGTCACAGGAGTATGGTTTGAGGAGGATTACTTAAGATCTTATCCGTTCAACGAAACAGCCTGTGACACCATTGGTTTTACACTTTCCAGAGATGTGGCAGATGCAGGTCTGGAGGGCTATTACAATGCAACGCTTGCCGGTGTTGACGGAAGACAGTATGGATACATCAACAACAATTCTGATGTGGAGCAGACGATCATAGAGCCCACCGACGGAAAAAGCATAGAAACTTCCCTTGACCTGGGGCTTCAGCAGATTGTGGAGAAGTATGTAAATACTTTTGAAGAAAAAATGGGAGCCAAGAATGTCGGTGTCATTATCGAAGATCCAAAAACAGGAGAAATTCTGGCCATGGATGGTGGTGACCGTTACGATCTGAATAATCCGAGAGACCTTTCCAACGTTTATTCCGAGAGTGAGATTGCGGCCATGAACGATGAGGAAACCGTAGATGCCCTGAACGGAATGTGGAGTAATTTCTGTGTGACAGACGCATACGAACCGGGATCAGTAGTAAAGCCCATTGTTATGAGTTCTGCTCTTGAGATGGGAGCCATTTCCGAGACAGATAATTTTGTCTGCGACGGAGGACAGTCCTTTGGTGCGGAAGGAGCTACGACATTTATTAAATGCGCGGTATGGCCCGATGCCCATGGAACAGAAACACTTTCCGATGTTATTGCCAATTCCTGTAACGATGGTATGATGCAGATCGCGGCGAAAATGGGAAAAGATAATTTCCTCAAAACGCAGAGTACGTTCAACTTCGGAACAAGAACCGGTATTGACCTTCCGAATGAGGGAAGCGGTGTAATCCACACCAGCGAGACCATGGGAGAGACAGAGCTTGCATGTTCCGCATTTGGACAGGGATATACGCTGACGATGATCCAGGAGATCAACGCCATGTGTTCCGTTATCAATGGTGGATATTATTATCAGCCACATCTGGTAACCAGGATCAAAGACAGCAGTGGTGGAATTGCGAAGACGATTTCTCCGACTCTGATGAAACAGACCATTTCCGAGAAGATATCCGCAGATATCCGCTCCTATATGGCAGCCAGTGTAGATCACGGTACCAGCCGTACTTCTAAGGTTCAGGGCTACAGCTCCGGTGGTAAAACCGGTACAGCCGAGAAGCTTCCGCGAGGCAATGGCAAATATCTGGTATCTTTTATCGGCTTCGCGCCGGTGGATGATCCGGCTCTTGTAATTTACGTAGTTGTAGATGAGCCGAATGTAGAGGATCAGGCAAGCAGTACTTATGCACAGTATATTGCCCAGGGAATCCTTTCTGAAGCGCTTCCGTATCTGAATGTACAGCCGGATGAGGCTGAGGACGGTGAAGTTCCGACGACAGAACTGTGGGATATCTTTAAGGGTATCAGTGATTCCGCAACAGGATCTGCCACAGACGGACAGAAGGAAGCAATCTCCAATGAGGATGTTCCAAGTCCGCCGGAAGATGATTCTGAGGACGAAGATACCGAAGACAACAATGATATGCAGAGTGATGGCCTTACCAATGAAGAGGCCGGCCTGGAATAAGATTTCGAATACCCTCTCAGGGAAATGTCATATATTACAATGACAATCTCTGAGGGGGATTTTTTTATGATCCGGACCATGGTTTATCACAGGAAAAAAATCTGGGTGGTTTTTATAGTCTGTGCGGCGCTTCTTCTGGGACTTGTGGGGAGACTTCTGTACCTTATGGGAGCACAGTCTGAATATTATTCAAAAAAAGCAGACGACCTTCATGAGCGGGAACGTGACATCAAAGCTGCCAGGGGAAAAATTCTGGATATCAATGGAAATATTCTGGCAGATAACCGGACAGTCTGTACCGTATCGGTGATACACAGCCAGATGAAAGATCCGGAAAAAGTAATTCAGGTACTTGCCAGAGAACTGACCATGGATGAAGAAATCATCAGGAAAAAAGTAGAAAAAGTTTCTTCTATTGAAAGAATTCGAACAAATGTGGAAAAAGCAACCGGGGATGCGATCCGTGAGTATGCACTCGCGGGAGTGAAAGTGGATGAAGATTACAAAAGATATTATCCCTGTGGTTCCCTTGCCTCCAAAGTGCTGGGATTTACAGGGGGTGACAACCAGGGAATCATTGGCCTTGAGGTGAAATATGATGAGATCCTGAAAGGTGAGCCCGGAAAAATTCTCACAGTTACCGATGCACGTGGAGTGGAGATTGACGGGACAGGAGAACGGCGGAAGGAACCGGTGGCGGGAAATACACTGCGAACCAGTCTGGATGTTAACATTCAGAAATACGCACAGCAGGCGGCTCTGAAAGTGATGGAGGAAAAACAGGCAGAGAGGGTGTCCATTCTTCTCATGAATCCTCAGAATGGAGAAATCTATGCCTGTGTCAATGTTCCGGAATTTGACCTGAACGATCCGTTTACGCTAAACACAGAAGAAACGTCTTCAGATAGAAAAAAGAAGCAGGATCTTCTGAACCAGATGTGGAGAAATCCCTGTCTGAACGATACTTATGAACCAGGTTCGACTTTTAAGATTATCACCATGGCAGCGGGATTGGAAGAAGGAGTTGTGTCAACGGAAGACCGTTTTTTCTGCCCGGGGTATAAAGTGGTGGAGGACCGGAGGATACACTGTGCAAAGAGGACCGGACATGGTGCCCAGAACTTTGTGGAGGGAGCTCAGAACTCCTGCAACCCGGTGTTTATTGAAGTGGGGCTGCGGCTGGGAGTAGAGAATTATTATAAATATTTCAAACAGTTCGGGCTTTTGAAAAAAACAGGAATTGATCTTCCGGGAGAAGCGGGAACGATCATGCATAACCCGAAAAATATGGGGGAGGTGGAGCTTGCCACTGTATCTTTTGGCCAGTCGTTTCAGATTACGCCGATCCAGCTGGCAACAACGGTCAGTGCGATCATCAACGGCGGAAACCGGATCACGCCCCATTTTGGAATCAGTGTGGAAAGTGTGGATGGAACAGAAGTGCAGACACTGGAATATCCGGTGGAAACCGGGATCGTGTCCGGAGAAACTTCACAGACGGTACGGACAATTCTGGAAACAGTAGTTTCGGAAGGCTCCGGGAAAAATGCAGGGATCGAGGGTTTTTCCATCGGGGGAAAAACAGCTACTTCCCAGACCCTGCCAAGGGGTTCCGGCCGATATATTTCTTCATTCCTGGGTTTTGCACCGGCAGAAGACCCAAAAGTCCTGGCTCTTTGTATTATCCATAATCCTAAAGGTATGTATTATGGAGGGATCATTGCCGCGCCGGTAGTACGGAGCATCTTTGAAAATGTGCTGCCCTATCTTGGAATTGAAAAGACCGTCACGGAAACTCCATCCGGGGAAAACCAGGCAGATGGGGTTGATTAATGAAAGGAAAAGCCTTATACTGTTGAAGAAGTATAAAAAAACGAAAGAATTAGAGGTGTGAGGATGGAGTTTCATGTTGTGATCCCTGTGCTGATTTCATTTGCGATCAGCCTTGTATTAGGACCGATTGTTATCCCTTTTTTAAGAAGACTTAAAATGGGACAGACAGAGAGAGAGCTGGGCGTGCAGTCCCACCTGAAAAAGAACGGTACCCCCACCATGGGCGGAGTGATCTTTCTCATTGCGACAACTGTAACATCACTGTTTTATATCAGAGATTATCCGATGATCATCCCGGTACTTTTCCTGACCCTGGGATTTGGACTGATCGGATTTCTGGATGATTATCTGAAAGTAGTCCTGAAACGTTCAGACGGACTTCTGCCATGGCAGAAAATGGCACTGCAGATTGTTGTGACAGCTGTATTTGCTTTTTATCTTGTAAATTATTCCAACGTATCCCTGACTATGAAGATCCCGTTCTGGAGTGGACATTATCTGAATCTGGGATGGTTTGCGGTTCCGGTACTGTTTTTTGCAGTTATTGGTACAGTAAACGGAGTAAACTTTACCGACGGACTTGACGGACTGGCATCCAGTGTTACCCTGATCGTTGCAGTATTCTTTACCGTTGTTTCCCTTGGAATGAACAGCGGCGTGGAGCCGATCACCTGTGCAGTTGTGGGCAGCCTTATGGGCTTCCTTCTGTTTAATGTATATCCGGCCAAGGTATTTATGGGAGATACCGGTTCTCTGGCACTGGGCGGTTTTGTGGCTGGTGTGGCTTATGCCATGCAGATGCCGCTGTTTATCATCCTGGTGGGACTGATCTATCTTATTGAGGTACTGTCCGTTATGATCCAGGTATCCTATTTCAAGGCAACACACGGAAAAAGAATTTTCAAGATGGCGCCTATCCACCATCATTTTGAGCTTTGCGGGTGGTCCGAGACACGGGTCGTTGCAGTGTTCTCTGTTGTAACTGCCATTATGTGCCTGATCGCTCTCCTGGCATTATAAGGAGGAACAGAAAAATGGATTTAAAAGGAAAAAAAGTTCTCGTTTTCGGAGCTGGAAAAAGTGGCATTGGTGCCGCTGACCTGCTTGGAAGTGTAGGAGCACAGCCGATAATCTATGACGGAAATGAAAACCTTGATAAAGAAGCGGTTTTACATAAAACAAACGGAACATACACCCCGGAGATCTGGGCCGGTGCTTTTCCGGAAGGAGAGATGGAAAGTCTTGATCTCGTAGTGTTAAGCCCGGGAGTACCAACAGATCTTCCACTGGTAAAGAGCTTCTACGAAAAAGGCCTTCCGGTATGGAGTGAGGTAGAACTTGCCTACCGTACAGGAAAAGGTGAGGTTCTTGCAATTACAGGAACCAACGGCAAGACAACAACAACAGCTCTCCTTGGAAAGATTATGGGAGATGCCCGTGAATCTGTATTTGTTGTAGGAAATATCGGAACTGCATATACATCAAAATCACTAGAGATGCGTGAGGATTCTGTAACCGTTGCGGAGATCAGCAGCTTCCAGCTGGAGACTATCGAGCAGTTCCGCCCGAAGGTCAGTGCGATCCTCAACATTACAGAAGATCATCTAAACCGTCATCATACCATGGAAGAATACATCCGTGTAAAAGAGCTGATTACCAAGAATCAGGGACCAGAAGATGTATGTGTCCTGAATTATGAGGATGAAGTCCTCCGTAAATTCGGTGAGAACATCGTTCCGAAGGTGGTATATTTTTCAAGCCTTCGTAAACTGGATCAGGGTATCTATCTGGACGGAGATCAGATCATTCTGAAAACAGAAAAAGAAGAGATCCCGATCGTAAAGACAGGAGAACTTAAGATCCTTGGCCGTCATAATCACGAGAATGTAATGGCTGCAGCAGCCATGGCATATTATGCGGGAGTTTCTGTGGAGAGCATCCACAAGAGTGTTTGCGAGTTTGTGGCAGTTCCTCACAGAATCGAGTATGTAACAGAGAAGAACGGCGTTGCCTATTACAACGATTCCAAGGGAACCAACCCGGATGCAGCCATCAAGGGAATTCAGGCTATGAACCGTCCGACTCTTCTCATCGGTGGCGGCTACGACAAGGAATCCAGCTACGATGAGTGGATAGAATCCTTTGACGGAAAAGTTCGGTATCTTGTTCTCATCGGCCAGACGAAAGAAAAGATCAAAGCAGCAGCAGAACGTCTTGGATTTACAGATATCATTCTCTGTGAGGATCTGAAAGAAGCTGTTCAGGTCTGCGCGGAAAAAGCAAATCCAGGAGATGCGGTTCTTCTTTCACCGGCATGTGCAAGCTGGGGACAGTTCGACAACTATGAGCAGCGTGGCGACATGTTCAAGGAATATGTGAAAGCACTGTAATAATCCGAAAAATACATACATAAGCTGAAATAAAGACCACTGTGGAGGCCACAGCATGAAGGCAGAACAGAAACAGACCGGAAAGACTGATACCGTTCTCTGGGTTCTGGTTCTGATCCTTGTTGTGTTTGGCCTGGGGGCGCTTTTTTCGGCAAGCGAATATAATGGCAGAGTGCGTTTTCACGACTCTGCCTATTATTTTAAGAAGCAGCTCTTTGCCACGGCACTGGGGCTGCTTGTTATGTATCTGGCATCAAAGGTGGATTATCGCATTCCTGTGAAGCTGGCACCGGGAGCGTATATTCTTTCACTTTTTCTCTCAACGGCAGTGCTGCTTTTCGGACAGGAAATTAACGGATCGAAGCGGTGGCTGAATCTCGGGCCGCTGTCATTTCAGCCCTCGGAATTTTCCAAGGTTGCAGTAATCCTTTTTCTTGTGTGGCAGATCAGCCGGACAAAAAGCAAGACAACCGGATTCTGGTTTATGTGCAGGACCATGATGACGTTGCTTCCGGTAGTTGGTCTGGTAGGTTCCAACAACTTAAGTACAGCGGTGATCATTCTCGGGATTGGTGTGCTGCTGATCTTTGTGGCCAATCCCAGATACCTGCAGTTTCTGGCTCTGGGGAGTGCGGGAATCGGATTTATTGCAGTTTTTCTTGCTGCGGATAGTTACCGTCTGGAGCGTCTGGCAATCTGGCGGGATCCGGAAAAATATGAAAAAGGCTTTCAGACCATACAGGGTCTGTATGCCATAGGAAGCGGAGGGATTTTTGGCAAAGGTTTCGGAAACAGCCTTCAGAAGCTGGGATTTGTGCCGGAAGCCCAGAATGATATGATTTTTTCCATTGTGTGTGAGGAGACCGGGATCCTGGGAGCGTTTCTGGTATTGTTTCTGTTTGGTCTTCTGATCTGGAGGCTTTGTGTTCTGGCACTGAACTGCCGGGATCTTCAGGGGACACTTCTTTGTGCCGGGATCATGGCACATATGGCGATCCAGGTAGTTTTGAATGTTGCGGTTGTGACGAACACGATCCCCAATACCGGGATTACGCTGCCCTTTGTAAGTTATGGCGGAACTTCCGTTGTTTTTCTTCTGGGGGAGATGGGGCTGGCGTTAAGTGTCAGCAGTCACAGACAGGGAAGAATCACATAGAATAAAAAGTAAGAGGCCCTTTTAGGAGTGGAAGACTTGAATGAGATCGATGAGATCGTCGTAACCGGAGGCAGGCCGCTGCATGGGACTGTGCGAATCCAGGGGTCAAAAAATACAGCACTTCCGGTTATGGCAGCGGCCCTTTTAAGCTCCGGGACCAGTGTGTTGCGGGAATGTCCGAAGATCACAGATGTATTTCTGATGGAAAAAATCCTCCGGGAGCTGGGGGCGAGAACCTGGTGGGAGGGTCATGACCTTTATCTGGACTGCAGCCATGCGGACGGTACCGTGATACCGGAACATTTTTCCGGAAAAATGCGTTCTTCCGTGATTCTGATGGGGGCAATGCTTGGACGGAACGGGAAAGCACAGACCGGTTATCCGGGCGGATGTGTCATTGGCAAACGCCCGGTGGATCTTCATATACAGGTTTTACAGAAACTTGGTGCCAGAATCGTGGAAAACGGAAGTGAAATTCAGGCAGCCTGTGGAAAACTGAAAGGAGCGGAAATAATTTTTCCCAAAAGCAGTGTGGGAGCTACGGAACAGGGAATTCTGGCAGCTGTCTTGGCAGAAGGAAAAACCGTTCTTTCGGGATGTGCCCGCGAACCGGAAATTAACTGGCTGTGCCAGTATCTGACCGGGATGGGCGCAAGGATTGAAATCCTGAAAAATGGAAGGATCTGTATCGAAGGTGTAAAGAAACTGCATCCCGGCAGCGGGACGATTCCCCCGGACCGTATTGTTGCCGGAACCTATCTTATGGCAGCGGCAGCGACCAGAGGAGAGATTATTCTGGAAAATCCGCCGCTTGATGAAATGGATGCAATCCTGGAAGTATATCGGAAAATGGGTGGACAATGCCACCAGGTAGGTGGTAAACTAATAGTCAACGGAAAAAATGCAGGTTTTCCCCTTGAACTTCTGGAGACAGATGTTTACCCAGGATTTCCTACAGATCTGCAGTCCCCGGCGATGGCTGTGCTGGCCACGATCCCGGGAGTGAGCAGGATCCGCGAGAAGATTTTTGAGGACAGATATAAACTGGCGTCATGGCTCTGTTATATGGGAGCGAAGATTGAGATCCGGGATGGAATTGCTGTGATACACGGTGGTTATCCGCTTAAGGGATGCACTGTGGAAGCAGAGGAACTCCGCGGAGGTGCAGCACTTGTAATCACGGCACTTGCGGCAGAAGGTGTTACCAGGATCAGAGGCTGCTCCTTTATTGAAAGAGGTTATGAACATATCTGTGAAGATTTGACTGCGCTTGGCGGTCTGCTGATAAAGGACAGAGGAACTTTATGAAAAAATCCAAAAAAAATTCGCTGGCAGCAGCCGGAATGATTCTGGTTCTGCTGCTGGCAGGCGTTATTTTCTTTTTTACTTATTATCAGGTTGATGAAGTACAGGTGATGGGAAGTAGCCATTATTCTGAGAAACAGATCAAGAAGATGGTCCTTCGGGGGCCGCTGGCATCCAATTCTGTTCTGGCACCCCTTCTTTACACCAAACAGAATACAAAAGATGTTCCTTTTGTGGATGGTTATACAGTGACCAGACTTAACCGTCACACCATTTGTGTCAGTGTGAAGGAGAAGGATATTGTCGGCTGTATTCCTTATCTGGACAGTTACATTTACTTTGACAGAAATGGAGTTTTTGTGGAAGGTTCCACAGAACGCAATGAGAAGATTCCTTTTTTTGACGGAATTAAAGTAAAAAAAGTAATTCTCAATGAGAAGCTTCCTATTAAGGATGAGACTGTGATGAATACAGCCGTGGCTTTGTCTACTATCTTTTCAAAAAATGACAAGGTTCCGGATCATATTGAATTCGGAGATGACGGGCAGATCAGCCTGGTTTACGGAGATATTACGGTCAAGCTTGGAAAGGACGAGTATCTGGAAGACAAAATGACCAGGGTACTTGCCATTCTTTCGCTGATTTCCGGAAAAAAAGGAATTCTCCACGCTGAAAATGTAAATGATAATTCCAAGACCATAACACTGGAGCAGGAACAGGATGAGAATCAGAATTCCGAAGAAACCTGGACAGGCGGTTATGATGAGGAAGGAAATTACACAGGCGAGGGCGAATACGACGAAAATGGCAATTATGTAGGGCCGAAACCGCAGACAGACCTGGAGTATGCGCAGGCGAACTGGGTAGGCGGATATGATGAAGAAGGTGACTATACAGGAAGCGGTGAGTATGACGCCAACATGAATTATGTGGGAGAGGCACCGACAGAAGAAAGTATGGCGGCCAACGGAAACTGGAAAGGCGGATACCGGGAAGACGGCGGTTATGACGGAGTCAGTGAGTATGACCGTGACGGTAATTATGTAGGTACGCTGGAGGATTATCTTGCTTCGGAAGAAAGCACCGGAGACGGAACAGATTCTGTCAGCATAGACACTCAGAATACGGATTCGGAAGGCACCGGAAATGGAGAGGATACTTCTGATAACAGCGCAGACGGCACCGACGAAGAAGCCGATGCAGGGGCAGATTACAGCGGTGATTACAGTAATGAGTCGGATAATTATGACGAAAATCAGTACAGTGATTACAGCGATGAGGCCGATTACGAGTAGAGATAAAAAAACCTTTCTTAATATAATACCAGTATTTGGTCATTTTGCCAGAGATTGTTTTGCAAATGTTTCGGTTAATAGAAACAGTGCCGAAATTTAGTGAAAAAAGTATAAAAAAACAAAATTAGTGGTTGATTAATTAACGAAAAAAATATATGATATAACTATGTGTATATGTAGCTTGGAATAGATTATTACACTGAATCGGATATCAGGTAGAAATAAAGGAGGAAGTACATTGTTAGAGATAATGACGAATGAGGCTGAGTCTTCTGCGAAAATTATTGTAATTGGAGTAGGCGGCGCAGGTAATAATGCAGTAAACAGAATGGTGGAAGAGGCCATTGGTGGAGTTGAGTTTGTAGGTGTCAATACCGATAAACAGGCTCTGACACTGTGTAAAGCTCCGACTGTACTTCAGATTGGTGAAAAAATTACGAAAGGTCTTGGCGCCGGTGCACAGCCGGAAGTTGGACAGAAGGCAGCTGAGGAGAGCATTGAGGAAGTTAAGAAGATCATCGAGGGAGCGGACATGGTGTTCGTTACCTGTGGTATGGGTGGCGGAACCGGAACCGGAGCTGCTCCTGTAATCGCTGGTGCGGCAAAAGAGATGGGTATCCTGACTGTCGGTGTTGTTACCAAGCCTTTCCGTTTTGAAGCGAAGACCCGTATGAACAATGCACTTGCGGGAATCGAGAATCTGAAGAAAGCAGTTGACACTTTAATTGTCATCCCGAATGACAAGTTACTTGAGATTGTTGACAGAAGAACAACTATGCCGGAAGCACTGCGTAAGGCTGATGAGGTTCTTCAGCAGGCAGTACAGGGTATCACAGACCTGATCAACCTGCCGGCACTGATCAACCTTGACTTTGCAGACGTACAGACTGTCATGACAGATAAGGGAATCGCTCACATCGGTATCGGTGAGGCAAGAGGCGATGACAAGGCTATGGAGGCTGTACAGCAGGCTG
>OLSM01000310.1_pt1 | contig 49806 bp, 42 predicted proteins | sample 1672721 | NCBI WGS metagenome assembly OLSM01 (sample SAMEA3136717, study PRJEB25190) | human gut metagenome
CGCCGCCGCGCCCGTGCGCCTCCCTCCCAGATAAAGGGACGCATACGCTCCGCGCACAGCCGGGCAATATATACGTAGGCGCCCTGCATGCCGTTTTTCTCCACCTGCATGCTATGGGGCCAGCTCATCCATTCCGAAAGCGCCGACGCAAAGCCACGCACGCCCATTTCGTCCATGAGTTGAAGGATCCGCGCCTTGTTTTGCGCCACCCGTTCACCGTCCATGGGGCTTTCCGTGATACTGGCGTAGGCAGCCACAATATGCCTGCGCAAAAAGCCGATCAGCTGCTCCATGCGGCTTTCCGCCGCCGCCAGCAAGCGGCCCAGGGGCAGGCGTTTGCCCATGCCCAGCATATCCAATCCAATGAACATTTCCTCGGGCGTGTGTGCAGCCAGGGCATCCAAATAGGCCAACACCATAGCCATGCATGCGGGGGTATCCACCATGCTCACCAAGAGCGGATAAAGCGCCTTGCGCCGCCGGACAGATTCCGTATCCCTGGGCCAGGCATAACAGGCGCTGCGCAAGGCCGCATCAGTGGGATACAGCAGGCAAACGCCCAGATGCACCTGCGCACCCATCCGCGGCACCAGGTCATCCCCATTCAGGACATGATACAGCGGGTAAACCTCCGGGCGGGGCATGGCCCGGCCCTCCAGGGCGGACGGGCTGGCAAAGCCATAGCCCAAGAGGTTCTGGGGCAGCACGCCATCCTCCAGCATTTTGTGGTAAACCCACACCTGCATCACCGCGCCGCCCTGGCTGTGCCCGGTAATCCACAGGGTGAAGCGGCTCTTTTGATGGGTGGCCTCCTCCAGGATATTGCCCAGCGTCCATTTTTCCACGCCCAGCTCCCGGGCCGTTTGCGGAAACAGGATGCGCTCCTCGTTCCCCTCAAACTGCCGGGCCAGCTGCAAAAAGCCCTTGTGGATGCCGTCCTGGCTGTTCATACGAAAATTGGAGAACCAATCGTAGAACCGGCTTCCCGTGCCCATAAAGCTGACCGCTACCACATAGCGGCCACCGGGCGCGGGGTGAATCATTACCAGCACCTTGCCGGTATCGCTTTGCTTGATCTGCCGCAGGGCGCCAGCCACCTGCCCAATGGGGTTACGTTGGCGCAGCTTGGCACGGACCCGCCGCATGCGCCAGTTGGCCGTTAGCCGGGATACGGCGCCGCTGTGCCGCCGGGGCAAGAAATCCGTCAGCAGGTCATTGTCCACCTGGATGGTCACATCCCGCCACCCTGCCTGTACCCAGGGCTCGATGTCCATGTGATAGGTGGCCGCCGCCAGCTCGGCGCTCAGGCGCATGGCTTCCACAGACACGGGCGGGCGTAGCGCGTCCCAAGGGTCCCGCGCCCAGGGCAGCAGCAGAGGCGTCACATCCCCCAGCGGTACCCCCGTCCCCGCGCCACGCACCAGATTTACCATCCGGATTCCTCCTTATCCTTCTCCCTGCCCTTCGTCTCCTCGGGCATAATCCGCTCCCAAAACGTCCGTCAGGGGCATTTCCCATTCCTCCCGCGGCCGCCGGGAAAGCAGGCGCACCCGGCCGGCCTCCAGGGCCAGCACCTGCACATTGCGCTGCTGCAACGCGCCCTCCCGCTGAAAAATCAGTCGAATGGGCCGCCGGTGATCCAGGGAATAGCGCAAGATCCTTTCCATGGCTCACTCCCCCGGCACCTTGTAAATGGTACACTCCACATTGGAAAACACAACTTCGTACAGCCGGTCCAGTTCCGCCTGATTCACCTGGTAATCCGCCAGCTCGTAGCTGCTGACATAGATATAGTCCACGTCATATTTCTCCAAAATGCCGGCATTTCCCTCCGGGTCCGCGTAAAAAGCCGCAATCTCCAACTTGCGCTCGGTGGTATCAAAGCCGTGCCAGTACAGCCACAGGTCCGGCCCGCAGACAATGGTGCGTCCGGCCAGGGCAATCACCGGGTTCAGATGCTGGGTGCCTGTCAGAAATACGCAGTGTTCCTCCGTGTTGTCCCGGATGTATTCCCCCGCCTCCACCGCGCCGGGAGAAAACGCCTGGTAATCGCTCCCCGCCTCCCGCCACAGCGTCAGCGCCGGGGACAGGAACACGCATACCGCCGTAAACACCGCCAGAACCCACCTGCCGCGCAGTCCCCGCAGCCGCCGCCAGCACGCCGCCAGCCAGTCGCTGATGGGCATGGCGCACAGCAGGTACCACAAATAAAACAGTTTGTTGTTATCATACTCGTTGGGCTGAAAGCGTATGAACTCCGCGGCAATGAAAATGGTGAACGCACCCGCGAAAATACGCCGGGTCCGGCGATCCTTCTCCACCAGGGCACAGATCAGGGCAATCACCGGCAGGCCAATATTCTTCACGTAGAACCAAAGATAGAAGTCCCGCATACCACTGCCGCCGGGATTGTTCACCCAGTTGAACTGAAACTTCAGGAAGGAGCCGCCCACCCCATCCTCGCCCCCGGCCAAAGCCTGGTTAAAGGTGAAGCAAAGCAGCTGCGGCGCCGCCAGCACCACCACAATGCCCCCATAGAGCAGGTAGCGCCGCAACTGCGCCCATCGTTCCTCGTCCCGGAACAGATCGTATATCAGCATGCCCGCGGAGCACAGCCCCAGCGCCAGAAAAGAGTGGGTATGAATCAGCGGCAGTCCCCCGGCCCATACGCCCAGAAGAGCCACCGCCCGGGTTCCCCCCAGGCCATCCCGGCGGGTTTCCAGCATGGCCCCAGGAAGCTGCTGTCCCATGGAAGCGCGCTTGCGCGGATCAAAGGCGGTGTAGAGCAAATAGAAGCACGGAATCACCATGCACCACCCGCCCAGCAGCGTGCGCTGGGGTACCATCAGGTCCACAATCACGTTGCTCCAGCGCAGGTTATCCGGCTCGGGCTTGTTGGTGGGCGTTTGATAATACCCCTCCAGGATGTTCCTCAGCCGCACCAATACCGTGGGCGTGCCATCGGCTTCCAACCCTGCCGCCTGGTCAAAGTCGTACAGGAAGCCCAACCCGCCATTGAGGAAGAACAGCAGCGCCGCCAGCACGATGGTCTTTTTCCCCAGGGTCATCTCCCGCGCCAGGAGCATCACCCCCAGGTAGCACAAGCCCATCATCAGCGTGCCGGGGATAATCACCGCCGCCTGCAGGCTGCAACCCATCATGTAAAAGCTGGTGGACAGGCTGTCCATCAGGAAGGGATAGGACAGCCTGTGTCCGGGATAAAAGGAATATTCCGGGGGAAACGACGCATTTTTCAGCGAAGTAATAAAGCTCAAATGCATGGGCAGGTCCCCATAGGTGCCCTGCCCCACATGGTATGAGCCGTCCGCCGCCAAGCGGATCACATGCGTATACTGCAAATAGCCTGAGTAAATCGTCAGGGGAATGACCAGCCAGGCCGCCTGACGCAGCTGCCGGGTCTCCTCTGCGTCCCATGGAAGGGCGGGCCGCTTATCCCGCAGGAAGTAAACGCCCAGGGTAACCAGGGCCAGCACACCGGCTGCCGCCCCATGCGCCGCCATGGAAAAACGCAGCGCAAAGGCGCAAAGCGCCGGAAACCACATCATCTCCAACAGGCCCAGGCACAGTCCCAGCCATACCCGGTTCAGCGCACGATGCCGGGGCAGCAGCCACCGCACCTGCATGAGGCCCCCCAGAAGAAACACTACGCAATAGATCCCTGCCAGCAAAGCGGAACCTCCTTCAAAAAACCGAATGGGCGGCTGGGAAAGAAGCCTTCGCCCCTTCCCAGCCGCCGGATGGCAATTTTGCGTACCCTTGGGTTTACTTCACGCCGTCCTCCATGTAGGCCAGCATCAGCTGCACGCCGGCTTCCATGTCCCGCAGATCCACGGTCTCCAAGGCGGAGTGCACATAGCGGCAGGGGATGGACAGCGTGCAGACGGGAATGCCGCCCCGGGAAGTCTGCATGCTCCCGGCGTCGGTGCCGCCAAAGGCCAGCACCTCACGCTGGTAGGGGATGTTCCTCTTCTCCGCCAGGTCCATGAGCTGATCCCGCAGGGCGGGGTTGGAGATGCTGGCGCGGTCCATGACCTTCACGGCAATGCCCTTGCCCAGGGCCACGGCGGGCTGATCCACCTCGGGGGTGTCGCCCCAGGCGGTTACGTCCAGGGCAATACCCACATCAGGCGCCAGGGCAAAGGACGCGGTCTTGGCGCCGCGGCAGCCCACTTCCTCCTGCACGGAGAACACGCCGATGATGGTGTCCGCATAGGTGCCGGCCTGGAGCAGGAACTGCAGCAGCACCGCGCAGGCGCTGCGGTCGTCCATGGCGGGGCTGGCCACCCGGTACTGGCCCAGGCGCACCACATTGGGCGCGTACACCGCCACATCCCCCAGCTTGACCATCTTTTCGGCCTCAGCCTTGTCCTGCGCACCAATGTCGATGAACATATGCTTCATGGCGCGACTCTCGCCGGGCTTCAGGGGCTGGCTGACCACCACGCCCTGCACGCCGTTGCCAAAGGTCACATGGCGGAACTGGTTGCTGTCCGGGCTCACGCCGCCCACGTTGGTCACGCGCAGAAAGCCTTCTTTTTCAAAGCCGGTGACGATAAAGCCGATGTGGTCCATATGGGCGCTGAACATTACCTTTTTCCCATTGGGATTGGTGCCCTTCTTGATGGCAATCAGGTTGCCCATAACGTCGGTTTCGATGCTGTCCACGTGGCCTTCCAACGCCTGGCGGATGGTCTGGGCTACCGCCTCCTCATTGCCGGAGGGGCCATAAGGCTTGAGTACTTTTTCCAAAAGCTCATACATGGCTTTGTACTTCCTTTCACTATATCACATAGCGCTGAGCAGCGCCTGGGTCAGGGCCAGCTGGGCCTCCACGTCGCTGAGCTTGCACACCGACGAGGGGCTGTGGATAGAGCGGCAGGGCACCGAGAGCACCAGGGTGGGCACGCCGCCCCGGGCCAGTTGAATGGCGCCTGCGTCGTTGCCGCCGCTCACTGACCCCTTCACCTGGCAGGGAATCTCGTTGGCCTGTGCCAGCTCAAGGGCCTTGGCAAAGAGCTGCTTGTTGCCAATGGAGCTGTGGTCCATGAAGGAAACCGCCACGCCCGCACCGGCCACGCAAACCTGCTCGGGCTGGGGGACTTTGCCCAGGTCGTTGCAGGTGGTGCCTTCCAACACCAGGGCCACATCGGGTTCCTGGGCGAATGCGGCGCCCTTGGCGCCACGGCATCCCACTTCCTCCTGGGAGGAGAACACGGCGACCACGTCGCAGGGATAGGTGCCTTCCAGCACCTTGAGCAGGGTATAGCAGCCCACGCGGTCATCCAGGGCCTTGGCGGAAACAAAGCCGTCGCCAAACGTTACATAATCCGTATCAAAGGTGATATAGGTTCCCATGGGGCACTTTGCCTGGGCCTCAGCCTTGTCCTTGGCTCCGATGTCTACATAAATATCATCGTAGCCCAGCACGCGCTTGCGGTCCTCGGCAGTTTGCAGATGGATGGCCATGGCGCCGATCACGCCGGGCACCGCATCGTCGCCGCAGAGCACCCGCTTGCTGATAATCACGCGAGGGTCCACCCCGCCAATGGGCAGCGGGCGCAGGAAGCCCTCCTCGGTCACATTGGCCACGATGAGGCCCACCTCATCCATGTGCGCCGAGAGCATCACGCGCTTGGCGTCCTTGCCTTGGGTCCCGGGCTTTTCAACCACCACGTTGCCCAGGCGGTCCAGCTTGGGTTCCAGCCCCATGCCCTTGATTTCCTCCAGCAAAGCCCGGCGCAGGGGCTGCTCATTGCCGCTGGGGGCACGCAATTCCGTCAGCGTTTTCAGATCCATAGGTCATCCTCCCATTCCGCATCCAGCTCGCTGAGGAAATGGGACAGCAAGCGGCTGCCCTCCTTCAGCGCCTGAATATCCAGGGTTTCCACGGTGGTATGCATATATTTCAGCGGCAGGGACAGCAGCACCACAGGAACGCCCGCCCGTGCCAAGGCCACATCGTCGCCGTCGGTATAGGTATTGCGCTCGGCCACGGTGGTCTGCAGCTTTACATGATGCGCTGCCGCGCAGTCTATCAGGCGCTTCAGCAGCTTCGGTTGCAGGAAGGGACCGATGCTGGCGCACAGGCTATCCAGATCCACGGTGGTATTGGGCCGGCTGCCGGGGATGGTGGCATGATCCACGTCAATGGCGATGGCCAGATCGGGGTCCAGGGCATAAGCGGCGGTTTTCGCCCCCCGGGAACCCACTTCCTCCTGGGTGGAGCCCACGAAATAAACATCTGCGTCGCATTGCAGCTTGCGCAGGCGCTCCGCCGTTTCCACCAGCATGGTTACGCAAGCCCGGTCGTCCATGGTCTTGGCGGCAAACTGGCCATTCAGCAGGGGCGTGGAAGGAACATTGAAGGTAACGATGTCCCCCACGCGAACCAGCTCCCGCACCTTCTCCGCAGGCAAGCCCACATCCACATACAGATCCTCACGCCGGTAATTTTGCTTCTGATCTTCCGCCTTCATCAAATGCGGCGGCAGGGCACCAATGGTGCCGAAAAGTTTTTCCTTGCCGTGCACCCACACCCGGCAGGCAGGCAAAATACGCGGATCCACGCCGCCCACATTGCCCAGGCGGAGGCTTCCGTCCTCTTCAATGGCCACGACCATCAGGCCGATTTCGTCCATGTGCGCAAAAAGCGCCACCTTGGGCCCGGTGCCCTTTTTATGGGCGATCACGTTGAACATGCTGTCCACGGTCACTTCGTCCACAAAAGGCCGGAACTGTTCGGCAAAATACTCCGCCACTTCCATTTCCTGACCGCTGGGGCCGACCTTCGCTGCCGCGTCGGTCAGGATCTTTTGCACGTCCATGGCTGAACCTCCTTTATTGTGTACTGGGCTTATTATATCACATTTACCCCTGTGTGCAAGGGGAAGGGCCCGCTGTACCCGCCTGCGAACATATGAGAAAAAAGACCATTTGGGGCGAAGCATCCTCCAGGGGGCAAGCCGGGGCATCCACGCCCAGCCGTGCGGCTTCCTTTTGCACGCGCAGCCCCGCTGTACGCGCCAGCAGGCGGATTTCCCGTGGAAAATACCAGGTTAGGGTTTCGTGGGTTTCCGCCCTGCGAACCAGCGTGTCCCCTTGATACTCCTCCAGGATGATCCGATCCTCTTCCACCTGACGCACAAAGTCATACCGGGCTAAAAAGTAATCCTTGATAACCGTCCCCCGGGAAGTGGGAAAGGTAAATGCTTCTTCCTGACCATGGGTTTTCACCATAAAACGAACATCGGGCGTAGAGCAGTCCATGACGATTACGCCCTCCGGCGCAAGATGCTTCCGGCAGCGCTCCAGCACTGCCAATGCATCCGCTGCCTCCACAAAGTGATTCATAAAATTGCAGGAAAGCAAGATGGCGTCAAACTGGCTTTCCAGGTGGAACGATCTGGCATCTGCCTGGACAATTTTCAGCCGTTCTCTGGGGTATTGTTTTTGCTCCAGGCGTGCCAGCATATCCGGCTCCGCCTCGATCCCTGTAACGTCATAGCCCGCCTCCGCAAGAGGAATAGCCACTCGCCCGGTTCCGCATCCCAGCTCAAGTACCCGCCTGCCATAGGGTTTCAGCAGTTCAGGGTATATGGCCTGGTCTCCACATCCGGCATGCAGCATATCGTAAAATTCCGCAAAAAAGCCTTGAAACTCCGTAGTGCACTGTTCCGTCACGCGCTTGTCCTCCCTGTTTGTTCATGCTGCTTCGATTCTCTGACAGGTTCATGATAAAAATATGCTACCACGCATGCATCCCATCGTCAAGAAAACATATCCGCCTTTTTCCCCTTCCTGGCTACCCATGACAAGCATAGTCCATGAAAGCAACCGTTTTTTCCGACCTATACCAAAACAAAAATATTTTCCAAAAAAGCTTGCAAATACCTATATGTCGTGCTATAATAGCTTTCGCATTCGGGTTATGGGGCTTGAAAAGCAAAGCCGGATTGCGATACAGATGGGGCATTAGCGCAGTTGGTAGAACGAACCATCAGCAACTACGCCCCGCATCCTCTAGCAGTTATCGTCGAATCTGCACAAAATTCGGCAGGGATTTTTGGGGCATTAGCGCAGTTGGTAGCGCGCGACATTCGCATTGTCGAGGCCAGCGGTTCGAATCCGCTATGCTCCACTCAAAACCAAGGCATTTCGCCTTGGTTTTTTCTTTACCCACTTTCTTTCTAAAACTTCATACCGAGTCTGCGGGAGCAGACTCCCCCACCACGGGAAATAAGGCGTATCTGTTTTTTTGAAACGGATGCGCCTTTTTCTATATCAATACGGAGGTGACTTTATGTCCGCAACCATTCTCGCCATCGCTAACCAGAAAGGCGGCGTTGGCAAAACAACCACTACGGCTAACCTTGGCATCGGTCTTGCTCGCACGGGTAAGCGCGTCCTTCTGATTGACGCAGACCCGCAGGCCAGCCTGACCATCAGTCTGGGATACGCGAATCCAGACGATTTTCCTGTGACGCTAACGCAACTGCTGCAAGTAACCGCGCAGATCGGCGCTCCACGTCCCGGTGAAGGCATCCTGCATCACGCCGAAGGTGTAGACTTGCTGCCGTCCAATATTGAGCTTTGCTCCATGGAAATAACGCTCATAAACGTTCTAAGCCGGGAGACCACCATGAAGCGTTTGCTGGAGCCGATGAAAAAACAGTACGACTACATCCTCATCGACTGTATGCCTTCGCTGGGACAGTTAACGATCAATGCCCTTGCGGCAGCAGATAGCGTCATTATTCCCGTACAGGCGCAGTACCTGTCCCTAAAAGGGTTGGAACAGTTGTATGACACCTGCCGAAAGATTCGTACCCAGATCAATCCCGACCTGAAAATAGAGGGCATCCTGCCCACTATGGTGGACAATCGTACCAACTATGCCCGAGAGGTTACAGCGAAGCTGCGTGAAAATTACGGTTCCGGGATGAAGGTATTCCAGACGGAAATCCCCCACTCTGTCCGGGCAGCAGAAACCAGCGCGGAAGGCAAGAGCATTTTCGCACATGACCCGAAAGGCAAGGTTGCAGCGGCATACGAGCAGTTTACGAGGGAGGTGCTGGCGGTTGAAATGCAGCGCGCAAAAAATGCAGTTGGCCTCGCTAGATGATCTGTTTAGTACACAAGCCAGCCGGGACGATGCCCAGCGGGAAAAGGTGCAGGAAATCCCATTGGAAGAGCTGCATCCTTTCGCCCATCATCCGTTTAAGGTATTGGACGATGACCGCATGAAGGACACGGCAGACAGCATCCGGGAATATGGTGTGCTGGTACCCGCCATAGCGCGACCCCACCCAGACGGTGGGTATGAGCTGATTGCCGGGCATCGCAGAAAACGAGGGTGTGAATTGGCGGGCCTGAAAACCATGCCTGTAATTGTGCGGGAGTTGGACGATGATGCTGCAATTATCATTATGATTGACAGTAACATTCAGCGGGAGAACATCCTGCCCAGTGAGCGGGCCTTTGCTTATCAAATGAAGCTGGAAGCCTTGAAACATCAGGGGTTGCGCACTTCGTCCCAACTTGGGACGAAGTTGTGGCGAGCAGATGAATCTCTTGCGGAACAAACAGGAATGAGCAGAAATCAAGTCCAGCGTTTTATTCGCCTGACAAACCTGATTCCTGCCCTATTGGATATGGTAGATAGCAAGAAAATCGCCTTTAATCCTGCTGTGGAGCTGTCCTATTTAACGCAAGAAGAACAGGGCAAGCTGGTGGATACTATGGAAAGCGAACAGGCTACCCCTTCCCTATCGCAGGCCCAACGGCTCAAAAAATTCAGTCTGGAAGGGAAGCTAACGGAGGAATCCATGCTGGCAATCATGTCCGAAGAAAAGAAGCCGGAAGTCGGCAAGGTCACGCTGGGAACAGACACTCTGCGAAAATACTTCCCAACAAATTGGACCCCTAAACAAATGGAAGATCAGATTTTGAAGCTGCTGAACAACTGGTATCAGCGAACCCACAATAGCCCGGAAAGATAAGCGCGCAAAGAACGCGCTTTTTTCGTACCAAAAGCTGCAAAGGAGGCTGTCTTATGCCATTTTTCCGTGTGAATAAAACGAAGGACTACACCATCATGGCGAACCATCATTTGAAGAACCGGGACCTGTCGCTTAAAGCAAAAGGTCTGTTGTCGGTTATGCTGTCATTGCCGGAAGACTGGCATTTCACCGTGCATGGGCTGGTGTCCATTTGCAAGGAAGGGCGGGACAGCATCAGCGGTGCGGTGCGGGAATTGGAGGAAGCTGGGTATATCGTGCGGCATCGCTTGCGGGACAAGGAGGGGCATATCAACGGGCTAGAATACATCATCTACGAAACGCCGCAGAAGCCGGAAGGCAATGGGCCTGATGGCGGCAAGGCTCCCGCTGAACCAGAAGACGACATGGAAGAAGCAGAGGCAGCACAGGAGGTGAATGAAGAAAAAAGGACAGAATCACGCATGGTATCACCAGTAACGGAAAATCCGTTCATGGAGGAGGTGACCGCAATTCCAGCGGAAAAAGCCCCAAGAACGGCAGAGCCACGTTCGGCATCACCAGTAACGGAAAACCCGTTATCGGCAAGGCCGATGTCGGAGAGGCCGTCCCTATTATTAAATACTAATAGAGTAAAGACTAAAGAACCAAAAACGAAATCACTCATAACGCAGGTAGCAAATCCATCTTATCCATCCTATCCATCCAATCAGGAGCAGCATGACAAGGTGGAGCAGGTACGGCAGGAGGTCAGGCAGCAGGTTTGCTATGACGTGCTGGTGCAGCGTATGGATCAGGAACTGCTGGATGAACTGATTGGCCTGATTGTCGAGACGCTATGCGACAAGGCGCAGACCATCCGCATTGGCAGTCATGATTACCCGGTAGCGCTTGTGCAGGAGCGTATGCGGCAAATTGACAGCTTTTGCCTCGAATACGTCTGCGCCTGCCTGCGAAAGAGCAATCCCAGCATCCGCAACATCAAGCAATACCTGCTGATGGCGCTGTTCAATGCGCCGGTAACGATGAGCCATTATTATTACAACAAGGCGCAGAACGCCTTAAACGATTGGTATACAGGAGGAATCGCCAATGAAAACTAAGCAGCAGCTTCGGGAACATCTTCACACTTACGCTCAGATTGGAGTCGCACTTGGCTTGCTGATGGGCGTAATAGACCTCTGGGGGGAAGATTTTCAAGCGCAGGAATCAGCATTGCTTGAGCAAGTGCTCACGGAAGAACTGACGGTGTATGAGCTGTTTGAGAGCTTGAGCACGGTGGTGGGAGAAGTATCCGACAATGCAACGCCTGCTTCGGGTAAGACCTCAAAGCAATCGCAAACACAACCGCCTGCTACGCTGTCAGGCATAAATCTGGCAAAGCTCCAGTCGCAGAACTCGGAGTTTATCGCATGGCTGCAAATCCCCGGCACCAGCGTCAATTATCCGGTGGTGCAGACCAGCGATACAGCGTTTTACCTCACACATAATTTCAAGCGGCAAAAAGCCAAAGCCGGGACGCTGTTTTCCCTGCCCAGCACGGATTACCGTACTCCGGGAAAGAACATCGTAATTTACGGTCATCACCTGAGCCATCGACCGAATGCCATGTTTTCGCCGTTGCTGAATTACAAGCAGGCGGGCTATGGACGCAAGCATCCGGAGATACTGCTGGACAGCATTTTCCGCAGCAATACGTACCGGGTATTTGCTGTGGTTAACTGGGACATTGACGGAGATTGGATGCCCATGCAGACGAGCTTTGACAGTACGGAAGAATTTACAGCTTTCGTCCAAGAGGCCCAGCGCAGGTCGTTGTATGACACAGGCGTTTCGGTGCCGAAAGCCGCAGAAATCCTGACACTTATCACCTGTGACCGCAGCTTTGGCGGCGTGAATGGGCGGCTGGCAGTTATGGCTGTCAAGGAATAACGAGGAGGCACAACATGAACATGAGCAAGCGTATCCAAGCCTTTTGGCTGGCAGTAATCATGGCATTCCTGCCTTGCTGCACGGCTTTTGCAGAAGCTATGCCGGGTGTAGCAACGGGCAATGATCTTCCGGCGATTACGGAGGAACCGCCTACGCCCACAGAAGCAGCAGAAGAAGCACCAATACCAACGGAGCAGCCTACCTCAGCGGCAGAGGATGAAACCGCACCGCCTATCGAAACCGCTGAAACGCAGACAACCGAAGAACCAACCGTCACTCCGCCAGCCCCGCTTCCTGCGCAGGCTGGTGATTTTGTATCCGTCACGACCAGCACTCGCGCGTTTCTGGGCGTAGATGACACGCTAGAAGCCCTTGCACTCGGTGTTTTCGTGAAGGATGCCGTGGTGCAGGTGAATGTCGTAGAGCAGGACATAGTAGGCCGCGCTTGGTATCGTGTCCGCTACTTGTACGGGGATGATTACGCAAATGGAACGCTGAAATGGACAGCGGAAGGGCTGGCGTATGTGCTGGCAGAGGAAACGCAAGCCACGGATGCACAGGCCCTGACCGTTACGGACTATGCCTTTGCAGCACGACCCGCAGGAGCGGCCCGCGCACACCGTGCCAGCGCCATGGACGGATTCACGCTGAAAAATATTCATGGCACCATAGGGAGCTTCACCGTAGGCCAGACAGGTGTGCATGGCAGCTCCGGCAAAGACAGCGAATACAAACAAATTGCTACGCTGCCCGGCAAAGGTGCGATTTATGCCACGCCCCATTATCTGAATGGCTGTCCGGTGTATTGTCTGGAACACCTGTATCCCGGCCCTGGAGAGAATATCTCTGGCGGCGGCAAGCAGCCAACCGGACCGTACACCATTGTGGACATTGACAGCTACATGAATACGCCCGGCAACAGCAAAATCATTTACCATGAGTCTACACTTCATGCCATTGCATGGGTGCTGCGGCATACTTACCCGTTCATGGTACTGGACAGGTCGGATGCCAGCAATGAAACATGGTCGCGCGTGGCGGGGCAGTTTGCCATTCGGGAAGTGATTAAGCAGCTCGAAGGTGTGCAGTACGTCCGGGACTATTGGCGCATGAACGAATTCTACGCTGCGGCAAATCAAGCCCCCGCGGTCTATCTGGCTTATGCCCGTTGGCTGGCAGCGAATGGCATCGCCCGCGCTAGTATTACAGGTGAGATTACCGTGACAGGCCAGAGCGTGCAGCAGATCGGTAACCAGTACATCGGCACAATGACGCTGACCACGGATGCCGACCTGATGCGCATTCGTAAAATAGCGGGCACTCTTACCGGGAACACGGCAGGCACAGATGAAACATATTATTACCTGAACAGCGGTGATACCGTGCAGATCACGTCTAACAGTAATGGCTTTGCCGTGCAGATTGAATCGGTGTCCAGCGATACGGAAGAAGCTGACTTCCTGATTGGCGTACCGGACGCAGCCATTCAAAAGGTGCTGATCCCCATGCAGGGTAAGCCTTACGCCTTGAAGAACAAGAGCGTCGCTTTCGAATATGTAATCCAATACGGGGATTTGACAGTGCAGAAGCAGGGCAAGGGCGGCAAGGCGTTGTCTGGTGCGATGTTCCAGCTATATGACGCGCAGAAAAAGGCAGTCGGGGAACCTATCACAACAGGGACGGACGGTAAAGCAACATGGTCACACCTTGTCTATGGCACCTACTATGTGGTCGAAACAGCTGCACCCGTGGGCTACCAGCTGGACAGCACATGGCATGAGGTTTCGGTCAACCAGCAAACCGTGCTGCTGCCGATGCGCAATACACCTGTGAACGGCTCCATTCGCGTAGTGAAGAAAGCAGCGGGAGAAGAACGGACGCTGGCAGGCGCGCAGTTTGAACTGCTGGTGAAAACGGCGCGGGGATATGAGCGGGCCAAGACAGAAGACGGCGAAGAAATCCCTGTTCTGACCACGGATGCCAACGGCATGGCAACATGGGCCGGGATTGATTACGGCGATTACTATGTCCATGAAGTTGTGCCGCCGGAGGGCTACCAGTCAAATGACGAATACGTCCCGATTTCCGTTCGTGTGCAAGGAGCTTTGTCTTATGTCAGCGTCAGCAATGAGATCATTCGAGGAAAGCTGCGGATTCAAAAGCGGGATGCGCTCACCAAAGAAGTGCTGGCAGGAGCAGCGTTTACGCTTACCCGGCTGTCCGTACCTGCCTCGCATAACGGCGCAGGTGTCGGCGAAGTTGTGGCAGTCTTGACTACAGACGCGGCGGGCATGGCTGAAATAGATGATCTCCCATGGGGCCGCTATCTGGTGACGGAGACGAAAGCGCCGGAACATTATGAAGCGCCGACTTTCTCTACAGAAGTCGCTATCACTGCCAATGAACAGATTTGTGAGCTTGTCGTGGAAAACGATCCGACCAAGGGCTGGCTGCGGCTGACCAAGACAGATCGCATGAACGGCAATCCTATTGCCGGGGTGCAGTTTGACATTTACGAACATGACGCTTATGGCGATGCACTGGTTGGCAGCATGGTCACGGATGCAAACGGCATTGCGGTTTCTGAACCATTGCGGAAAGGGCATTATCTTGTTCGGGAGCACGGCGCAACAGCGGGCTATGTGTTCGAAGAAGTGACCTTAGAAGCCACGGTGAAGTCAGATGAAGCAACCGAATTGCAAGCAACTAACCAGCCTGTGCAGGTGCGGCTGAAAATCTACAAACGGGATGCCGAGGAAGCGCGCAAGGATCATACAGTATTGGATACACGCGGAGACGGCCTGCTGACAGGCGCAGAGTTTCGGGTACTGGCAGGGGCAGACATTACAGACCGTCAAGGTAACGTGCTGTATGCCAAAGGTGATGTTGTAGTTCCTTCGCTGATAACGGCGGGTGACGAAGCATCCGCCACGACGGAAGAACTTTGGCCCGGCGTGTATGTCATCGAAGAAGTGACTGCACCCGAAGGGTATCTGCCTAGTGCAAAAAGCATCAAAATTGATGCACGGGATGCCGCAAAGCAATCCGCAGAAGCGGTTGTGACCTATGAGGGCTGGGTGCTGAATACCATCAAGTACGGCGCACAGGCTATCTTGAAAACACTAGGAAGTGGTTCTACAGACCCGGACCCCGGCTATGTGGAGCAGCCCGAACCCGGTGCAGAGTTTGATGTGTACTTGCTTTCGGCAGGTTCTTACGAGAATTCCCGGGATTGCGAGCGCGACCACCTAAAAACCAACAAGCGCGGCTATGCGAAAACGAAAGCGCTGCCGTATGGCATTTATGTTTTGCAGCAGACGAAGGGCCAGCCGGGGTATGAGCTGAAAGGGCCGCTTACCTTTGAAATCAACGGCGAGGAAGAACTTGTAAATCCACCGCAGCTGGTGTTGAGCGACCAGCCGATCCGGTATCGTCTGCGGCTCATCAAGGTGGACAGCGAAACGGGCAAGGTCATTACGCTGGCGGAAACGTCTTTCAAGCTCAAGGATGCACAGGGTGCTTACATTACGCAGAAAGTGTTTTATCCAACAGCGCAAGAGATCGACACCTTTACTACGGACGATAGCGGTACGGTGTTGCTGCCCGAAACGGTAACGTGGGGCGCGTATTTTATCGAGGAAATTCAAGCGCCCAGGGGCTATCTGATTCGGGAGGACGATTTTGCGGTGTTCATCGGTCAGGACGGAGATGAGCCGGGCAACACCTATACGGTAGATATTGAAATCCCCGACCAGCCTGTAAAGGGCCGCATTCTGCTGGACAAAAAGGGACTGCAATTCGTAGGTGCAAAGACTGAAACGGATGCTTGGGGAAACGAAGTGCAGCGGCCTGTTTTTGAGGAGCGCTATCTAGCGGGCGCGGTCTTTGAAGTGCGCGCCGCGGAAGAAATTGTTGGCACGGATGGAACAGTTTGGTATCAGCAGGATGAGTTGGTGGATACCATTACGACTACGGCGAACGGTGCGGATGCCACAGCAGAGCTGCCGCTAGGCAGATATTACTTGCAGGAGGTTGCGGCTCCAGCTGGCTATGTGCTGGATAATCAGCGGCATGAGGTGGAGCTAGCTTATGTGGATGCCTATACCGCACGGGTAGACGTTCCTGTGGAAATCGGCAACGAATATCTCCCCATCGAAGTACAGCTTTATAAAGAAAAGGAGGTACTGCAAGCTGTTCCCCTGCTGGATGGGCAGGTGCGGCAGGAAGTTGTGAATGTTCCCGGTGAGGGTTTCGGTTTCGGACTGTACAATGCGGAAGATATTCCTTCTGAGGGCGATGCGCTGCTAGCAGATACGCTGGTAGCAACAGCAGTAACGAACAGCGAGGGAAAACTGGTTCTCTCCGGGTATTTCCCCCATGGCACATATTATCTGCGAGAATTGAGCGGCCCAAGGGGGTGGAAGCTGTCAACTACACACATTCCTATAAATCTGACAGCAGACCAGTTGACTCCGGGTGCGACCGTTATTGCTGTCGCTTTGGAGGAACCGGTTCACAACGAGCTGGTTTATTTCCATGTCACGCTGACGAAAACGGACATTACCGGGCAAGAGACGGTGCCAGGAGCGCTCATTGAGGTGATGGATGCAACGGGCGCTGTTATTTATCGCGCTTATACAGACACGCAAGGGCAAATCCCGGAGATTCCCGTTGTGCCGGGGACGTATACTTTCCGCGAAGTGCTGGCCCCGGATGGTTACTTGCTTAATGTATCAGAAATGCAGTTTACGGTAGCCGAGGATGGCAGCATTACCGGGGACACCACTTTGCGAGATGACTTCAACCATCTGTTGCTGCACAAGGTAGATACAGCAGGAAGTCCGTTGGCGGATGCTGTTTTTGCGCTGTTGGATGGCAGAGGGTGCGAGGTCATGACCGCTGTTTCGGATGAAAACGGTCTGGCAACGTTCGAGCGAATCCCCTGCGGAAAATATATCCTGTGCGAGCTTGCTGCACCTGCCGGTTTCAACTGTATGGCAGATATAGAGGTGGAAGTCACACCTGATTGGACAGCGCCGCTAGAACTGACCTGTGTGGATGTGCCGAACCACTATGAATTCCAGAAGGTGGACCCTGCGGGAAATCCATTGGCTGGCGTGAAATTCGTGCTGGAAAATATGGACGGCGCGGTACTTCGGAAACTCATCTCGGACGAAAAAGGCATGGTGCAGATTGCCGACCTGCTGCCCGGAAGTTATGTTGTCCGGGAAACGGAAGCACTGGAAGGTTTTATGCGCACGAAGGAGATGCTGGCCTTTACGCTGGATGAAAATTACCTTGTGCCGGAGACTTTACCGAGACTGGTCAATGAGCCTGTAATTCAAACGGGTGTGGACTATGAAATGACTCCCGGCTTGTGGATCAGTATTGGGCTGATTCTTACAGGGGTAGCTATGGAAGCCATAGTGTGGGTGTACAAACGAAAAAAGAAATAAAAGGAAGAAAGAACATGATATATCTGCATCGTTTGGTCGTTCCGCCGTAGTATGAAGCAACAAAAGAAGAAGGAGAGAAACCTATGCAAGAAGATATTGAACACCGGGCCGTAACGCTGGCAATAAACGCCGGCAAAATGACCGGGCGCACGTTCCGCAATGCGCTTGCGAAGCTGCTTCATTTTTTGAAAAACAAGCATCAGCAGCACAAGCAAGTGAAGCCACGGGGAAAACAGTCGGTGAAAAAGCTCATTGGGCAGAACCAAGGCGTGACCCGCGTAGACTTGTCCCATGACGATGATGTGAAGCAGTTTGAGCATGTGGCGCGGAAGTATGGCGTGGACTACGCTATCACGAAAGTGAAGGGTGAAAAGCCACGGTATCTCATCTTTTTCAAAGCAAGGGACAACGATGCGCTGACGGCAGCATTAGAGGAATACACGGCACAACGGATGCGCGGCAAGGACAAGCAAGCGCTGCATAGCAAGCTGCAACAGCCGTCGTTGGCTGGACAGGAACGTGTGGCGCGTCAGAAGGAGGTCAGCAGGTGAAGCTAGAGAAGGTGGACCTCCGCAAAAAGCTGGTACAAAATCTGCCGTATCTGCTGATCGGGCTATACGCGACGAAGCTTAGTCAGGCATGGCGATTGGCTGCTGGCAATGACGCTTCCGAAAAACTGCTGCACTACTCGGCGGGACTAAGCGAAGCATTTCAGTCTCCGCTGCCTAGCTTTGCTGTGCATGATCTGCTCTTTGGCGCGGCTGTTGGTCTACTGCTGGCGCTGGTTGTACTGGAAAAGCGGCGCAACCGCAAGAAGCTCCGCAAAGGAACAGAGTATGGTTCAGCACGCTGGGGAACGGCACGGGACATTGCCCCTTATATCGACCCGAAACCAGAGAACAACTTGATTCTGACCCGAACGGAACGGCTGACGATGAATAACCGCCCCCAAGACCCGAAGACGGCCCGCAACAAAAATGTGCTGGTTATCGGCGGTTCAGGCAGCGGCAAGACACGTTTCTTCATCACACCGAACCTGCTGCAATGCGACTCTGCGGACTATCCGTGTTCCTTTGTGGTCACAGACCCCAAGGGCGGCTTGATCGTAAACTGCGGTTCGCTGCTGCAACAGAAGGGATACCGTATTAAGGTACTGAACCTCATCAACTTTCAGAAATCCATGAAATATAACCCGCTGGCTTACATCCACTCGGAAAAAGACATTTTGAAGCTAGTGAACGTACTCATGGAGAACACCAAGGGCGAGGGAAAAGGCACTGACCCCTTCTGGGACAAAAGCGAACGTCTGCTGCTGACCGCGCTGATTGCTTACCTGCATTATGAGTGTTCGCCGCAGGAGCAGAATTTCAGCAGCCTGCTGGATATGCTGGGCAGTATGCAGGTGCGGGAGGATGATGAGGATTTTCAGAACCCCGTAGATTTGCTGTTTGCGGACTTGGAGCGAAAGGCCCCGGACCACTTCGCAGTGCGGCAATATAAGACTTTTAAACTGGCGGCGGGCAAGACGGCGAAAAGTATCCTGATTTCCTGCGGCGCGCGCCTTGCGCCGTTCGACATCGCAGAGCTGCGCGATCTCACCTCAGAGGACGAGCTGGCGCTGGACACTCTCGGAGAACAGAAAACGGCGCTGTTCCTAATCATGAGCGATACGGACAGCACGTTCAACTTCCTGATTTCCATGTGCTACAGCCAGCTGTTCAACCTGCTGTGCGAAAGCGCGGACGATAAGCATGGCGGGCGGCTGCCGGTGCATGTGCGGTGCCTCATTGATGAATGCGCCAACATTGGCCAGATCCCCAACTTGGAAAAGCTCATGGCCACGATTCGAAGCCGGGAGATTTCTGCCTGTCTGGGGCTGCAAACGCAGAGCCAGCTGAAAGCGCTGTACAAGGATCACGCGGACACCATCATAGGTAACTGTGACAGCGCTCTTTTTCTCGGTGGCAAGGAGCCTACCACGCTGAAAGAGCTGTCCGCTGCGCTGGGCCGGGAGACCATAGATAGCTTCAACACGGGCGAGTCCCGCGGGCGGGAGACTTCGCACAGCCTGAACTATCAGAAGCTGGGCAAGGAGCTTATGACCCCGGATGAGCTGGCTACCATGGACGGCGGCAAGTGTATTTTGCAGCTGCGCGGTGTGCGGCCCTTCTTTTCCGACAAATATGACCTGACGCAGCATCCGAACTACAAATACCTTGCGGATGCAGACCCGAAAAACGCCTTTGATGTGGAAAAGTATCTGTCCGCACGGCTGCGGCTCCACGCAGAGGACGCTTATGAGGTGTACGAAGTGGATGATGCAGAGACGGACGCAGAAGCATCGGCAGACACGGTTCCTGTATAAGCCTTTTGCACAGATCATCCACAGCTTGTGAACAAATTGTTCACAAGTGCAATTTGAACCCACCCTATTTTTCTTGAACGTGCGCAAGCAATTTTTGCAGCACGTTTTTCTTTTACACACAGTTTCCACAAATACTCAACAGCTTATGAACAGGAGGGCATATGGAATTTTTCATTGCAGCGATAGAGGTCTTAAAGACCATTATCATTCTGCTGGGCTGCGTCCTTGGCGCATGGGGCTTGATTAACCTGCTGGAAGCCTACGGCAGTGATAACCCCGGCTCCAAGAGCCAAGGCATCAAGCAGCTTGCGGCGGGCGTTGGCGTTTCATTGGTAGGACTTACGCTGATTCCCCTGCTGAAAACCCTAATCAGCGGATGATGCAGCTTGTGCCCTCCCATGCAACCGGGAGGGCACTTTTGAAGGGGGTGAATTTTCTGAATTTCATCTGGGATAAGATTACCGAATGGCTCAAGGGCCTGCTGGTGAGCGGCATTTTAGGCAATCTGAACGGCCTGTTTGACAGCATCAACAGCAAGGTGGGCGAAGTCGCAACTATTGTTGGGCAAACGCCCCAAAGCTGGAACAGCAGCATTTTCAGCATGGTGCGCAGTCTGTCCGATAACGTCATGATTCCTATTGCGGGCGTGATTTTAACGCTGGTGGCCTGTATGGAGCTGATCCAGATGCTCATCGACCGAAACAACATGCACGATACGGATGTAGCGCTCATCTTTCGATGGGTTATGAAAACATCCATTGCTACAATGCTGGTAACAAATACTTGGAACATCGTCATGGGGATTTTTGATGTGGCGCAGTCGGTGGTCAGCAAAGCCTCGGGCGTAGTGCTGGCGGACACAGCCATTGATCTTTCTGCTGTGCTGGGCGATTTGGAAGCGCGGCTTATGGAAATGGAGGTTGGTACATTGTTTGGGCTGTGGTTCCAAAGCACCTTGATGGGACTGATTGCATGGGCGCTGGCGATTGCCATTTTTGTGGTGGTGTACGGACGGATGATTGAAATCTACTGCGCCGTGTCGGTTGCACCCATTCCGCTGGCAACCATGGCGAACCGGGAGTGGGGACAAATGGGGCAGAATTATCTGCGGTCGATGCTGGCGCTGGGATTTCAGGCGTTTCTGATTATCCTGTGCGTGGCGATTTACGCAGTGTTGGTGAAGACCATCAGCGTGGACACCGATATTATTAACGCTCTTTGGACGTGCATCGGGTATACCGTACTGCTGTGCTTTACGCTGTTTAAGACCAGCAGCGTCAGTAAATCTATCTTCAATGCGCATTAAGGAGGCAATGCTATGGCCTACGTTACCATTCCTAAAGACCTGTCACAAATTAAAACGAAAGTCGCTTTCGGATTGACGAAGCGGCAGTTGATCTGCTTTGGTCTCGGCGCGCTGGTGGGTGCGCCTTTTTTCTTTCTCACCCGCGGCGTGCTGGGCACCAGCGCCGCAACGCTGGGCATGATTTTTCTCATGATGCCCTTTTTCCTGCTGGCCATGTATGAGCATCATGGTCAGCCGCTGGAAGTTGTGCTGCGGTACGTTGTAGAAAGCCGCTTTCAGCGCCCAAAGCGCCGATTGTACGAAACCAATAACTTGTACCTGCTTGCGGTAAAGCAAGTGAATTTGAACCGGGAGGTGAACACCATTGTCAGCCGCCAAGCGAAAGCTGACCCGCGCAGAGCGAAAGCAAATCGCCGCCGCCATCGCACGGGCCAAAAGCGCCAATAAGTTTTCTGCACAAGCTACGATTCCTTATTTGGAAATGTACCCGGACGGTATCTGTCATGTGACGGGCAAAACCTACAGCAAGGCAGTCCGCTTCGATGATTTGACCTATCGACTGGCACAGCCGGAAACGAAGGACAGAATTTTCTCGGACTGGTGCGACTTCCATAACTCTTTCGATCCATCGGTACATTTTCAGATTTCCTGCATGAACCTCAGCACCGATTTGACTCCGTATCAGGAGCGGCTGCGCATTCCACGTCAGCAGAACGATTGCGACAAGCTGGGAGCAGAGCTGGAGAATGTCATGCTGGCACAGTTCTCGAAAGGCAACAACGGTTTGCTGAAAAGCCGCTATGTGGTGTTCAGCGTTGAAGCAGATTCCCCCAAACAGGCCAAGCCGCGGCTGGAGCTTATCGAAACGGATGTATTGCGCAGCTTTAAAAAGCTCGGCACAAAAGCCTACAGCATGGACGGCAAAGAACGGTTGACGCTGCTGCACAATATCTTCCACATGGATACCCGCGAACAGCTCCAATTTGACTGGTCATGGCTGCTCCCTTCCGGGCTGAACACCAAGGATTTCATTGCCCCCAGCAGCTTTGACTTCACGTCCACCCGCTCTTTTACCATGGGCGGGCAGTATTGCGCCGTATCCGCGCTGAACATCATGGCAAGCCGCATGGATGATGAGCTAATTACCAAGCTGATGGCCTTGAATAACAATCTCATTGTCAGCATTCAAATCCAGCCCATGGAGCAGGCTGCGGCGCTGAAAATGATTCGGCGCACCATGACCAATGTGGACGCTATGAAGATCTCCGAGCAGAAAAAGGCTGTGCGCGGCGGGTATGATATGGACATTCTCCCGCGCAGCATTACCACCTACGGCGAAGAAACGGAAAAGATGCTGGACGCATTGCAAAATCAGGATGAGCGGTTATTTCTCTTTACGGTGCTGCTGCTGAACAGCGCGTCATCTCCGCAGAAGTTAAAACGGAATATTGCGCATGTGCAGAGTCTGGTGCAGCAGCGGAACTGCTCCTTGATTCAGCTGGATTTCCAGCAGGAGCGAGGTCTGAATTCCTGCCTGCCGCTGGGGGTGAATCAGGTGACGATTCATCGCGCCATGCCTACTGCGGGCGTAGCCATTCTTCTGCCGTTCAGCTCCCGGGAGCTGTTTCAGGATGGTGAAGCCATTTATTATGGACAGAACGTCACCAGCAACAACCTTATTATGGCAGACCGTAAGCGGCTGCGGAATCCCAATGGCATCTTCCTTGGTTCCCCGGGCTCAGGTAAATCGTTTGTTGCCAAACGGGAGATGCTGCATGTGTTTTTCGTAACCCCTGATGATATTCTGATCTGCGATCCGGAAAGTGAGTACGGTCCGCTGGTGGAGCGGCTGCATGGGCAGGTGATTCGGCTGGCCCCGAACAGCAAGCATTATATCAATCCGCTGGATTTGGATATTGTTCACGCGGACGACGTATCGCCGCTGACCTTAAAGTATGAATTCGTCATGTCCATGTTTGAACTGATTCTGAAAAAGCGCGGTGGATTGCAAGCGGATGAAGTGTCGGTCCTTGACAAGGCGGTACAGGCCATCTATCGGCCCTACCTTGCAGACCCGAAGCCGGAGAACATGCCCATTCTAGAGGATTTGTATTTGGAGTTACTTTCCATCGGAAGTGCGCCTGCAAAGTATCTTGCCAATACGCTGGAGCCCTATGTCAACGGCAGTCAGAACTTCTTCAACCACCGCACAAACGTGGAGCTGAACAACCGCATTGTGTGCTACGACATTAAGGAAATCAGCGCATCCTTGAAAGCGCTGGGAATGCTGGTGATTCAGGACCATGTATGGAGCCGGGTAGCGGCGAATCGGGCGCTGGGAAAATCCACCCGATACTATGCCGATGAGTTCCACCTTCTGCTGCTGTCGGAACAGACAGCAGCCTATAGCGCAGAAATGTGGAAGCGTTTTCGTAAGTGGGGCGGCATCCCGACAGGCCTAACTCAGAACATAAAGGATTTACTAGCCAGCCCGCAAATTGAGAATATTTTCGATAACAGCGACTTCTATATTCTGCTGAATCAACAGCCCGGAGACCGCGAAATTCTTGAGAAACGGCTGAATATCTCACCGCAGCAGCTGGAATCCATTACCCAGTCTGCGGCGGGCGAGGGGCTAATGATCTACGGTGATACCATTCTGCCTTTCCGGGACAATTTCCCCAAGAACACGGAACTGTATAGGCTCATGAACACTAAACCGAACGAATCATAAGAAGGAGGAATACGTCTATGTGGGTACTTATGCTGTGCGGCCTGCTGGTCGCACTTTTTGCATGGCGGCTGTGCCAGCAGGCGGGTAAGCAGGATGAATGGGAAGCGGCAGCCTTTCTCCGCTGGAAGCAGGAGCATGTATGAATCAGAAACAAGCCATGCTGCAACGCTTTCAGCGTTTGCAGCATTCCGAAGAAGAACGCGCAAGCCCTGCAATGCTAGGAAAGCAAGGCCAAACAGCGCAAGCCGTCAAGCGCACCTATCAGCGGAAGCAGATTCTCCATGAGAATATGGACAGCGCGCAAAACGTGTATAAGCGGTTGCTTTTTGATGAAGCTATGCCCAAAGCTCCCCTGCGCAATGCCACCCAACACATAACCAGCGAGCTACGGCACCAAGCCATGGAGCAGAATGAAGATGAAAATGTTGGCGTAACAGCCGCTGTACAGGTGGAGCAGACAGGTGAAAGTTTGCTGCACAAAGGCGAGCAACTGTACCAGCATCGGCAGGTGCGCACCAGTAAAGCACGCCGTATGGACAGTACATTGCAGCAGAACAGTAATCCCATCTCCCGCTGGCGGCAGAAGAAGCAAATTCGAGAACAACTTCGTGCAATGGTTTCAGGTCAAGGCTTATCAGCTATGCAAAGCATTCCTGCGTCCTTGCGGGCTAAAGCCTCTGCCAAGCGCACAGCCATCGTTGTACGCCCAAAGTCCCGTTCGGCGCTGCTGCTGGGAATCGCCTTGCTGCTGGCCTTCGTGATGAACACCATTTCGGCCTGTGCGCCGCTGACCCAAACCGTGTTGGATTCCATTGTGCTGGGAACGTACCCTGCCACGGAAAAAGATGTTCGCGCCGCCGAAGCAGCCTATGCTGCCAAAGAAAAAGAACTGAAGGAGGAAATCGACCATTACCAGCAGCGCCATCCCGGCTATGACGAATACCATATTACAGCGGCAGATATTTGGCACGATCCCTATGCGCTGATGGCTATCATCTCCGCATGGTATGACGGCAAGGAGTGGACGATCAACGAAGCCGCGCCAGTCATTGAGAAGTATTTCGCGCTGCAATATATCCTCATGGAAGACGTGGAGACGATCACGAAGTATCGTACAGAGCAGCGGACGGGTCAACGCCTTGTGTCGGATGGCAACGGCGGCACACGGCTGGAAGCATACACCTACGAGGCTTCGGTGCCATATAAGTACACAATTTGTACGGTAACATTGGAAAACAAAATCCTATCCCACTTGCCCGTGTACAGCATGTCGCACCACACCATGGGCATGTATGCGCTGTACATGTCCACGCTGGGTAATATGCCGGAGTTGTTTGCCGGGAATGCCCACGCTTCGCACCTGCGCGAGCCGGGGAAGTACGATGTTCCAGAGGAAACGCTGGCAGCAGACCCGCAGTTCGCCCGTATCATGGAGGAAGCGCAGAAGTATATCGGCTATCCCTATGTCTGGGGCGGGGCCAGCCCGGAAACGTCCTTTGATTGCTCAGGTTTTGTCAGTTGGGTATACACAGAATCGGGTGTGTACAATACCGGGCGATTGGGTGCAACAGGCTTGTACGGTATTTGCAAAAAGATTACGCCGGAACAGGCGCAGCCCGGTGATTTGGTGTTCTTTGAGGGCACCATGGGCGATGCCGCAGACAGCATTACGCATGTTGGTATTTACGTTGGCGGGAATCACATGCTGCACTGCGGCAGTCCTATCGGATACGCCGACTTAACAGAATCCTACTGGCGCAAGCACTTCTACGCCTTTGGGCGTGTGCCTTATGAACGATGAGGAGGAACAAATGAAACACAGAATATGGCTTGTACTGATTTTGCTAGCACTATGCAGCCTGTGCTGGATAGCCAGCGCAGAAGAAATTGCAACACCAAGCGACCTCGCAGACAGCACAGCGACAACTGCACCATCGGAACCACCCGCACCCAAGCATACGAAGCGCAAGCCCACGCTCTATGAAATTCCTGCGGAGGTCTTGGAAGCCGACGCGAACTTTGCCGCGCTGATGGCAGAAGCCGAAAAATACATCGGCTATCCGTATGTCTGGGGCGGCTCCAGCCCGGAAACGTCTTTCGATTGCAGCGGGTTTGTCTGCTGGGTGTTCCGCACCTCCGGTGTGTACGATACGGGACGGCGCGGCGCAACAGGACTATTTCATTTGTGCAGCGAGGTCAGCGCAGAGGACGCGCAGCCCGGTGACTTGGTGTTTTTTCAGGGAACCATGGGTGCTGTGGAAGGCATCACCCATGTGGGCATCTATGTCGGCAACCATTGGATGATTCATTGCGGTGATCCCGTCGGTTTTGCAGATCTGTCTGCATCTAAGTGGCAGCGCAGACTGTACGCTTACGGAAGACTGCCCTACTAATATACAGGAGGAAACTATGAAGAAGAATTTGGAGCGTCAACGCCAATTGCGCGACCAGAAGCGAGCGCGGCTGGAAAAGCTCATGGCGGATGTGCAGGCGCTGGAGCAGGCTGTGCAAGAGGAAGAAAACGCCGCTATTATTGCAACGGTACGCAAGTTTGAGTTAAGTCCGGAGGAACTGGCGCTGGCCTTGGAGGAGCTTCGGCACAACGTGGTTGCGCCTAGCTTGGAAGCAAAAGCAAAGCAAGACAAGGAACAAATGAAGGAGGAAGAAATAGATGAAGAAGCAGAACTGCCGCAGGATTGAGCGGCTGATGTTAGTGCTGGTGTCCTGCGTCATGATTGCGGTGGCGCTGCTGAATTTGCTCCACCCGGTAACAGCCCAGGCAGAACAAACTGCTCTTGCAACCGGAACGGACGTGCAGCCTACGACTGAGCCTACAGCCGAACCTACACCTACAGCAGCGCCTACCCCGCAGCCGACACAAGCACCGCCTACGGATGCCTATAAAATCACTTTCGGGATGCCGCAGGGATGGAGCAGCGCTGCTTCCGTGCGCGTAACCCTTCGTGTGCAGGACAAACGGCAATGCGGCTGGCAAAAGATTGAAATTCGCGGCGCAGCTTTGCAGGACGGCGAATGGCTGGATGTGACGCAGCGATTTGTAGACGCACAGGATGATAAGATTCAGGTGGATGCAGTGCAGAACGGGCAACTGCTGGTGCGCGTGACCGACCCGCAAGGCGTACTGTTTACGGAAGAAGCCACGGTACGATGCTTTGACCGTCAGGCTCCTACGGTGTCAGCTAGCTTTGACGCAAACATGCTGCTGCATGTGGACGCGCAGGATGATTTGTCCGGCGTGGCAGGCATCCAAATTAACGCGCTGTTGTTCACGAAACTGGAAAGCGGTGCGCTCAACGTGCGCATGGAGGAAGCGCTGAATCAGTATGAAAAATTAGCTATTCGCGCTTTTGACTTTGCTGGGAACTTCTCCGAACTGATTACGCTGGAGAATCCGTACTATATGAAACCTACGGAAGCTCCCACTACAGCGCCGCAACCTACGAAGGATACAGGCAATACAGGCAGCGGGAGCAGCGAAAATAAGCCTACGGCAACACCGAAGCCCACGGCGGTTCCTACGCAGGATGATCGTGTGATCTACCCGACGCAAATGCCCGTGACAGCAACGCCTACGCCTATCATTCAGACAGAATATGTGCCGCTGGGACCGGGAATGCCCTACAAAAGCAGCGGTAACATACACACGCTGGATATGCTGTATTCCGCGGCAACGAACAAGCAGTTTATTACCGTGCAGGCTCGCAATGGCGCGACCTTCTACCTGATTATTGACTACGATAAGCCCATCGACGAGGATGCGGAGTTGTATGAAACGTACTTCCTGAATCTGGTGGACGAGCGGGATTTGCTGGCGCTGTTGTCGGATGAGGAACTGCCCTCGCCTACTCCGGAGGTGATTGTGGTAACACCCGAACCCACGGCGGTGCCGGCTGCAACAGCCGCACCAGCGGATGCAGCAACGAATAAACAATCTGATAGCACCAGGAGCCTACTCTTGTTGGCTGTCATTGCGGTGCTGGGGCTAGGCGGTACTTGCGTGTTCCTGCTGCTGAAGCAGAAAAAGGCAGCGCCGCAGCCCTCGCCGGAAATCTATCTGGAAGATGAGGCAGAGGAAGAAGATGAGCAGCCCGAGAATACTCCCTAATTAGGGTGTTTTCCGAAGATTGCATTCTCTCCCTTGCTTTTGCAGGCATTATTTGTGCAGATGTCGTATATAACAGGCATCATGCATGATACACAACATAGGAAAGCGAGTTATCATTATGTCAATGTACACCAACCCCAATGCAGATACTTTTACGTCCAGCGCTCAAAACCATGCTCCTCGTCTGCACCATTTGGAGCTTTCGGTGAATGCGTCCTTGCAGCGCGAGGATGGAACAAACCTGTGTGTCGATGCAGATTTCGAAGTGGATGCTTTTGCGCGGCTGCTCCTGTGGCGGCAGGCGCATTGCACCATGCAGCAGTTGTCCGTTGCCCAGCTGGATGAACTGCTGTGCTGGATTATGCAGGAACTGCAACTCGAAAAGAAGATTATGGAGCATCTAAAGGGTGCAACGGTCATTTCCTCCGAAAGTCTGGAAAGCCTGCAAGGCAAAGCGCAGTACCTGTATTGGCATCTGCTGGTGCTTTATTATGAAGATGGAACTGTGCGGCAGATTTCAGGGCAAGACAGTTTGCCAAGTTGGCTGAATGAACTGGTACAGAAGCTCATGACTTATATTCCCGAAGAAAACAGTTCTCATAAAAACTAAAAAACGCACCCCTTCCCCGGCATGGCACCCGCTCATGCCGGGATTTTCTATGTTTAGCCTGCAAATAAAAAGTCAAGCTCCAAAGCGGACTTGACAGGAGAAAAATTTGCAGGCAGCAGGTAGAGAAAAAGTGTAGCACAAAAAGGCCGCCGCAAAAGCGCCGACCTGAGAGGTCAGATAGCAGATAGTTACTCCGTGCGGTGCAGACCAGTTGAATCCATGTCCACAGGTGGCAATCCCTCCAGAGTGGAGAAATAAGCCATCACCTTGCCGTAGTAACGGCGCAGAAACTTGTTTCCCGCAGCCGTCATGTAAACATAGTACGGCTTGCCCTCGGCACGCTTCTTGTCAAGAAATTGGAACACCGGCTCGTCTGCCGGAGCACGCTGTAAATGTACTTTCATGATGTTGAACAGCGTTTTGCGCAGATACGGAGAGCCGCGTTTCGTGGTCTTATTGCTTCGAGAACAGTAGTCACCCGATTCGCTCGGCGCCGGGTCAATGCCTGCAAAGGCAACAAGCGACTGCTTGCGCTCAAAACGGCGCACATCGCCAATCTCTGCCATGAGCTGCGGGCCGAGGGATTCCCCGACGCCGTACATCTCCATGACGACTGGGTATTCCGGAAGTTGGGAAGCCAGCTTGTTCATCTCACTACGGTAGGTTTCCACGCTGCGCGAGATCGCCGTAAGCTGGTTGGCAGCTTCCTGAACAAGCGTTTTGGTAACAGAAGTTTTCTGCACCAGCACAACCGCGGACTTTGCCAGAGCGTACACCTCGGCGGCCTTCTCCATGCTGAACTGATAGCGGTTTCGCTTGCACCACTTGCGGTAGCGCTTGGTAAAAGCGTTCTGGCTACCGCTGCGGACGCAATCGACGTGCCAGAAGTCATGGGTGAAATCCACCCACTTCTGTGTGCCGTCGCTGCGCACAGGGCTGTCAAAGAGCTTGCGAATGCCGGAAAAAGACTGCTCCTGAATGGCAGAGGAGCATAAAGAAGTATTGCGAAAATACTAACCTATGCCAAGTGAACGGGAAATATGAAACCTCTATGTGAATGGACGAACCATTTGCATAGAGGTTTTCTTTTGCTTCTTAAAATTTTTCAGCGTCCGCAGGACGCGCAGCCGTCACCGAATGGGGACGATCTTGGGGGCTTGGGGGGAATCCCTCAACAAGCATTTTGGCCGGTGCAATCCGGCCAAAATCGCAAAACATGTATATGTTTGCATTGCTTGCCAATTTGTGAAAACAGCCTATGAATATAACTGAATTTCTAATTGTTTTGAAGCAATACTCGGACTGCTTGCGGCGTTTCTCCAAATCTCTGCTGAAAGATATGGTAGAAATTTGATACTCCATGATAGCCAACTGCTTTTGCGATGTCGCCAGTGGACATATCGCTTTTTTCAAGAAGCTCCAGAGCAAGTTCCATCCGCAATGCCCGAATGTATTCCCCAATGCTTTTGCCTTCTGTAAGCTGAAATGCTTTTTGGAGCTTGTTTTTGTTAAGAGCAACGCTTTTGCTAAGTTCAAGAATTGTGGGAACACTGCCGATGTTTTCTTTAATCAATCGTTTTGCCTGTAAAACGGCTGCAATTTCATCTTCACTTAGGTAAACAGGCGAAGCCGAAGTATATCGCTGCATCAAATCCAGCAGATAACTCGCAGCAGTCAATCCCTGTCCACGCATCCAAAGCTGAAATGCGTCTCCTGCAAGTGGGCAATTTTCAATACGCCGATAGACAGATAACAACTCCGGCGAATGAATCTCATTGCAGGTTAGAGATTGTTTAGCATCCTCCCAAAAGCTGTCATAAAGAGACACATTATTTTCTCGAAAAAAAGATTCCTGAAAATACATTCCCCGAAACCGGAGCCGCTGCCCACCGGATATTTTCATAAAAAGAGGAACCGGAGAATTAAAAACATAGCAGTCTATGCCGTTGCGGGATTTCCTCATTTCGGATTTTCGGTTATAACTAATCATTTGTCCTTCTTCCGTAAAGCCGATTCCTATATATCTCTGTTGGATTTGCGAACGGAACACTATATCCTTTGGAAATATAACGTCAACAGAAGCCACACAAAAACCATGCAAATCTCCCCAAAACCGGACATAGGAAGTCTTATCGAAAAAAGTAAACAAAGTGCAGTTCCCAATTTCTTTTTGTTCGGCTCCCAGAGAACCATAAAACAGCAATGTTTCATCTATATTATGAATTGTAATCATAGTAATCACCTCTATACGGAAATGGCACATCTTTTTCTGTTTTGGCACGATTTTTGGTTAGCAAAAACTAACTGTTGAGATAAAGTATATCAAGAAAACCGCTTAAAATCAAGGGGTTTTCGAACAGCATAGGATAATAGCGTTGTGTTTTAGGCACTGTAAGGCCGCTTGACGGAAAGCAGGAAGTGTTGCATAATGTCCGTTGGTTAGCTTACGCTAACCAACGATAAACACTTGTCTTTCCGAACAGCAAATCTGAAAGGCAGAGAAAGGAGAACTATGAAAGAGACAAAGAAAAACGCTGTCCTGCGGGTATTCCAAACCGCGCGATGCAGTTCTGCCCGATATATCATTGGCGTAGCCTGTTCCTCTGTCAGCATATTGCTGTCGGGCGTTCCATTCTATACGATCTACCAAATCGTCCGTATCTTTCTGGAAGCGTCCTTAAACAATACGGCTGTAGACGTGTCCGCTGCATGGCTGTGGGCGGGAATTACGCTGGCAAGTATTGCCGTTGGCATAGTGCTTTCAATTATCGGCAGTTTTGTTTGCCATTCCTGTGCCTTTCATGCGCTTTATGACCTGCGTATGAGAATATTGAATCACATGGGCAGATTAAATCTGGGCTTTTTCACAGGAGGGCAATCCGGTGCGGTACAAAAGACCATGAATGATAACATCGAGAAAATGGAAAATATTATCGCTCACGATGTATCAAACCTTATAGGAGCCAGTCTTTTGCTGGTTTCGCTGTCGGTGCTGCTGTTTTCCATCAATGTGCCGCTTGCCTTGACGATTATTGCCGCATTGGTGCTTGCGTTTATCATTCAATTTTCGGCTTTTGGAGGAAAACGGGGGCAGAAGATTTGGACAGATCTTAACCGTTCCTCTACAGAATTGGACGCAGCGTTTTCAGAGTATGTGTCCGGGATGGAAGAAGAAAAAATCTTTGGAAAGCCGGAGACCGCAGCTTTACGGCTAACTAACCTGATAGAAAAAAACCGAAAAAGCCTAATGGCCTACCTGAAACGGGTTACGCCTATTTACGGAGCCTACAAAACGATCACGCTCTCTGTGCTGGCTTTCCTTTTAGCTGTGGGATGTGTCCTGCTGTATCTGAATCCCGGCAATCACGGCTTGATGATGGAATTGTTGATGTTTTTAATTGTAGGACCGGCAGTCATCAGCCCATTGATGGAATTGGTAGAGTTTGGCGCAGACCTTCGGAATCTGGCTGTACGGATGGATCAGATTGAGGGCGTTATGAAAATGGAACCGATAACGGAAGGCGCGTGCGATACCCCGCCGGTTTCTGCTGAGCTTAGCTTTCAGGATGTGAGTTTTTCCTACCAAAAAGCGGCTGATCCTTTGCGGCGCATGGCACTGGAGCATGTCACAATGCACATTCCGGCTGGTTCTTTCGCAGCTTTAGTCGGACCGTCGGGCGGTGGAAAATCCACAGCCGGGCAACTGCTGGCAAGATTTTGGGATGTGGAAAGCGGAAGTATCTCGATTGGTGGAAAGGATATACGGGACTATTCCACCAAGGCGCTTATGAATACGGTTGCCTTTGTATTTCAAGATACTTACATATTCGCTGAAAGTGTGTACGACAATATCGCCATGCACCAAAATGTAACTCAAGAAGCAGTTGAGTATGCTGCAAAGGCTGCACGCTGCCACGATTTTATTCAGGCATTGCCGAAAGGCTATCATACTAAATTAGGCGACGGCGGTCACAAATTATCCGGTGGAGAAGCGCAGCGCATTGCCATTGCAAGAGCGATTCTGAAAAATACCCCGATTGTCGTACTGGATGAAGCGATGGCTTTTACGGATGCAGAAAACGAGCTTGCATTGCGGGAAGGTATGGCAGAATTACTGAAAGGAAAAACAGTTCTGATGATCGCACATCGCCTCTACTCCATCCAAGATGCGGATATGATTTTCGTTTTAGAAAACGGACGGCTGAAAGAAAGCGGGACGCACAAAGACTTGATTCAAAAGCATGGCCTGTATGCCCATCTGTGGGACATTCAGAATGAAACCGAAAGTTGGCGGATGAAAGGAGGGGCAGTATATGTTTCAGATAATCCGGCAATTCACCTTCCATAGACCGAAGGAAATCATTCAGCCCACCGTATGGCTGTTTCTTTCGCAGGCGTGCAGTATGCTTCCAGCAATTCTGGCGTATATGGCAATCTATACGCTGGGGCAGGCTTTTGTGCCGCCTTACACATTGGATTTGCAGTTTCTTATCACGCTTGCTGCCATAGGTTTGGGATATATCCTGCTTCAATACGCAATAGAGCTGGTTTCCTATTATTTCACTTACGGGCGCGCCTACAGTGATACGGCAAAAAAACGTGTGGCATATATCCAAAAGCTACGCCGCCAGCCGTTGGGTTTTTTTTCTTCTAAAGAATCGGGGGAGCTGATTAGTTCCTTCGCCAATGATTTTTCAAATGTGGAATACACGCTCTGCTACTGGCTGCCCTATCCCATTGGCGTTGGGGCGCTACTGGCAATTTCCATTGTATGGATCTGTCTGTATGACTGGCGAATGGGAGTCGCCATGTTTGGTATGCTGCCGGTTTGCGCGGCGCTTATGTTCGGAATTGCCAGAATCAAAGAAAAACACAGTCGGCAGGTCATGGAGGCAAAAACCCATGCAGCTACACAAATCAATGAATATCTTCATGGTATGAAAGACCTGAAGGCATACCACCGTACAGGAGACGGCTTTCATTCTTTGGAAACGGCTATGCGGAAATTGCGGGATGAATCGCTGAAAGAAGAAGCAGTGGCAGGCAGCTTGTCCACCTTATGTTCTTCTTTGGTAAAGTTCATTGTTCCCGTTACGGCTGCAGTTGGGCTTTATCTGCTGATCGGGGGCACACTGTCTGTTTTAGATTTTGCAGGCTTTCTCGTTTTAGCGACCAAACTGGTAGAAGCGGAGTTGATGATTGTCACCAGCATATCCGCGCTACGCGGGATGCTTCCTTCCGGCGAGCGGTTAGACAAGGTGATGACAACAGACGATCCGACGGGGGAACAACAGATAGAAACCGGAAATTCCTACTCCTTTGAGAATGTTTCTTTTCATTACGCAAAAGGGCAAGAAATTATCCAAGGTGTTTCCTTTGATACGCCTTCCGGTTTGCTGACTGCATTGGTAGGACCATCAGGAAGCGGAAAGTCCACCCTGCTTCGCCTGATGGCGCGGTTTTGGGATTATCAGACCGGGCATATCTGGATGGATGGCAAAGACATTCGTGAAGTTCAAACGGACAGTCTGCTTTCCAACATTTCTATGGTCATGCAGAACGCCTATTTATTCCGTGGAACCATTCGGGATAATCTTTGTTTTGGCAATGAGAGCATTACGGAAGAACAGATGATAAAGGCGTGTAAGCAAGCTCGCTGCCATGATTTTATCTCTGCCCTGCCGGAAGGATATGACACGATTGTTGGCGAAGGAGGCGCAACGCTCTCCGGTGGTGAGCGCCAGAGGATTTCTCTTGCCAGATCATTCTTAAAAGATGTACCGATTCTTCTGCTGGACGAACCAACCGCCTCTTTGGATGCGGATAATGAGGCAATGGTGCAGAAAGCGCTGGATGAGATTTCCAAAGAGCGCACGGTCATTATGATTGCGCACCGATTAAAAACAGTACGCAGCGCCGATCAAATCCTCGTATTGCAGGATGGGAAGATCGTAGAGAAAGGCACCCATAACCAGCTTATAGGGCAAAAAGGATTATATGCCCGACTGTGGGGGCTGCAAAGCCGAGCTGGAGATTATACATTCAAACAATCTTAGGAGGAAAATCAATGAACAAAACAAAGTTTCTGAATCTCAAAGAGCTTGTAATTGTACTTTTACTGGCCTGCGTAGAAACAGCCATCGCGCTTGTAACCACTATGCCGTTTGCTGCAAATTTGCAGCTTGTCTATTTTCTCGCGCCCGGCCTCGCAGGTTTAATTAACGGTATCATCTACGTCCTGCTTGTAAAGAAGTGCCCGAAAATCGGCACGCAGTTTATCATCCCAATGATTTATGGTCTGTACTTCCTGTTTACGGGCAGCGTTTATGTATTCGCGTTCTTCGCAATTCTGGCGGTTGTAAACGAACTCATTATGCTGGGCGGCGGGTATCAGAGCAAAATCCGTCCGGCCATCCCTCATGCGCTTACATGGATGCTCAACGCAATGGGCAGCACACTGACCATGCTGCTGTTCCGCGATAGTTTGGTACAAAGCTATGTGGCTATGGGCATGGACGCCGCCAGTGCAGATGCCGCTATCGCATCTCTGGAAGGATTCTGGCTTGCCCCACAGAATATTGCAATCGCCTTAGCTGCCGCCGCAGCTTTGTCGATTGCCGGATATGCGCTGGGCATGAAAATGCTGGGCAAACACTTTAAGCCTGCTGGAGTTGCGTAATGGAAAAACGAAAGCAGAGCTATTTCCGGCCAGACCCCCGCACATGGTTGCTGCTCTGCCTGCTGGGGATTGCCTCGATCCTGCTGGTTCACTCTGAAATCGGAGGATTGTGCCTGTTTCTGGGGTGCCTGCTGATCCATCTCTTGTCGGGAAACGCGAATAAGATCCTGCCTTATATGCTGTATTACATTGTCTTCTATGGGATCGGCTGGGCAGGTGTAAGGCTGCTGGACAGCAGTGTGGCCTTTTCTGTGAGTTCCATGCTGTCCAGTATTGGAATTGTCGGGAGGAAAATATTGATTCCGTTGTCCTTTGCCACCGCCCTTGCCAGAGAACCTACCGGCTCTCTGATGGCGGCTTTGCAGGCCATGCGTTTTCCAAAGGCTGTCGGGATAGCGGCCTCGGTGGTTCTGCGATTTTTCCCAACGATTTCCGGGGAATATCGAGCTATCCGTTCTTCACAGCGGTTTAGAGGAATTGGGGTAGGTGTGGTTCACACGCTTACCCATCTTCCTTCTACAGTAGAATATATCTTAATCCCGCTGATTTTGAGGACGACAAAGGTGGCAGAAGAACTATCCGCGTCTATGACGGTGCGCGGCGTGCGTTTTTCCGGTGAAACCATCAGTTACCGCCCCATCCATTTTAGCCGGAAGGACGGCGCTCTTTGCGTATTTATGGTGTTGATTGCCAGTGCGGTTTTTGTGCTGGAGAAAGGAGGGATTTTGTGATCGAGTTAAAGAATATTTCCTTCTCCTATGCGAACAACTGTGAGGACAGCCAACTGCGCCACATTGATTTGACGGTTAAGAAGGGCGAACTGATTATTCTGGCGGGCAAAAGCGGCTGCGGTAAAACAACTTTGACAAGGGTTCTCAACGGGCTTTGTCCGCAGTTTTATCCGGGAAACCTTACAGGCAGCTATTCTCTGGATGGACAGGACGCGCTTAAAATACCAATTCATCAGTTAGGTGCGATGGTGGGAAGTGTATTCCAAGACCCGCGCAGCCAATTTTTCACTACTAATACGACCGACGAGATTGCGTTGGGCATGGAGAATATTCCATTGGCGCGCACTGTCATGCGGGAACGGATAGAGACAGTATGCGCACAGATGAACATTGACCGGCTGCTCGACCGGAGAATATTCCCGCTGTCCAGCGGAGAAAAGCAGCTTATCGCTATCGCATCCATTTGTGCTATGGGATCCAAAGTAATCGTGATGGACGAACCTTCCGCAAATCTGGACAGCGACGCTATGGTGCGGTTGGGTACGCTGCTCTGCCGGTTGAAAGCGGCCGGGCATACCATTATCCTTTCAGAACACCGTTTTCACTATGTAAGGGATTCCTTTGACCGGCTTATTTTTATGGAAGATGGTGCAATTTCTGCTATTTACGACCATAATGAAGCGTTACGGTTGAAAAGAGAGCAGCTTCGCAACATGGGGTTGCGTCCCTTTCAGGCACCGGCTTTTCAAGTGGGCGGTGCGTTTCAGTCAAAGCCGGAGGATACCTTGCAGGTTTCTGAAATCTCCTGTATGTTGGATGGGCAGCAGATTTTAGAAGAAGTTTCTTTTACGGCGAGAAACGGAAAAATCCTCGCTATTGCGGGACCGAATGGCGCTGGAAAGTCTACTCTGTGCCGGACAATCACTGGCTTATACCGGACGATGGGAACGGTGCAGATTGACGGGGAATATCTGAAACGAAAGCAGCGCACAAACCATTCTTTTTTTGTGCAGCAGGATTCCGATTACCAGCTTTATGCTCCGACGGTTTTAGATGAGTTTTGGATTGGAAAAAAAGAAACTCCTGCTCTAAAAGAGACCGCTTTGGCGAGATTAAATGAAATGGGGCTGGACGCTTTTCATAACCGGCACCCAGCCTCGCTCTCTGGCGGCCAGAAGCAGCGACTGCTTTTGGCGATTGCGGTAGCCAGCAACAGAAACCTTCTTGTATTTGACGAACCGACAAGCGGACTGGATGGGTACAATATGCGGTTGACGGTGCAGCTTTTCAAACAGCTCGCAAAGGAGGGCAAGTGCGTTCTTCTGATTACACACGACATGGATTTAATTGCCGAAGCCGCTGACTGCGTTCTATACCTCGAACAAGGAAAAGTGCGTTACCATCGCAATGTGCTGCGAAAAGTATAGAAAAAGGAGGGGTGCCAATGGCTTTGACATCAGCGATGGAGGATTATTTAGAAGCTGTATTTATGCTCCAGAAACAAAATGGCTATGTCCGCTGCGTGGATGTTGCAAAACAGTTGAGGGTAAAAAAGCCTTCTGTAAGCCGGGCAGTCAAGGAACTATCCAGATCTGACCATCTTGTTAAAAATGCTGATGGCACACTCTCCCTCACAGAAACAGGATTGCGGCTTGCCGAACAGATTTACGAAAAGCATCGTTTTTTTACAGAACGGCTTATAGCAGCTGGTGTGGATCCCAAAACTGCGGAACAAGATGCCTGCGGAATTGAACATGTAATCAGCTCAGAGTCTTTTCAAAAGTTAAAGAAGGTATTTGATGACGGTTAGGTGGTGGTGATATGGGAAATTAGCTGTATTTGATTTAGCTGAAACCGGCAGGCAAATTGGTGAAAAGTTGTTTACCCTTCTTTCCGCGGATCAGCAGCGGGAGCTGGCGCAGTTTGTCCTTGAAAGGACTACAGGCTGCATCAATTTTACTGATGTACCATATCGAACCATCTTCCGTGGCAAATATTCTATCCCCCAGAAGATGAACCATCCCCTAACAGAAACACGATCTGGAGATTTGTACTTCTGTTTAGAGCAAAGACTTGTTACAATCCGGGAGCAGCCGATAGAATTGACCGTCAAGGAATTTGAAATCTTCTCGCTGCTTATCTTAAATCCGAAGCGGGTATTTACCTATGAAATGCTTATGGAATTAGTATGGGAAGAAGATTACACTTACTATTCCCGCAAAGCAGTCAATAACCATGTGAGCAATCTGCGGAGGAAGCTAAAGATCGCTCCTAACCTGCCAGACTATGTGAAAAGCGTCTACGGTATCGGCTATAAGTTTGAAGCAAAATGAAAGGTGCGACAGCGTTGTATGTATGCTGTCGCACCTTTTTAATCATCTTTTTTACAAACCAAACAAAGCCAATCTTTTTGGTTTTGGTCTACCTCGATTTTTGAAAACCCAGCATTTTCCAATTCTTTCTCAATCTGCTCGGAAGTATAAATTGTCATGCCGTGGATTATATCCGTCCATTTTTCGTCCTTTGTATTTTTCCCATTGGATTCATTGCATATCAGGAAAGTTCCTCCATTTTTAAGCACACGATATACTTGCTGAAAAGCAACTTGAATACCGGGCCAAAAGTAGATTGTTTCAAAGGCAGTTACCAAGTGAAAAGTGTTTTCTGAAAACGGCAGATTCATAACATTGCCTTGCAAAACTTCGCATCGGCCTTCCTGAATTGCTGCCCGATTAAGTTTTTTCGACTTCTGAACACTAACTTCGGAGTAGTCAACGCCAGTTATGTGTCCATTTGAACTTTTTCCCAAAAGGCGTTTGAGGTTAGCCCCTCCACCGCAGCCAATATCCAGACAGAAATCATCGTCGCGGATTTTTATGTGCGTCAAGCCCCATTCTGCAAGTGCGGCATGGCCGGTGTTCATCATATTGACCATGATCTTCCCGGCGAATCCTTTTGGTTTGCAGGTGTTTTGAAAGAAAGACATATTTTTTCTCCTAATTTAACATGATGCGAAAGATTGGCAAGTGCCGATTCTCCGAAGTTTTCCCGCAGAGTAGGAACTTAAATTTCTCCGGGCGTAACGCCATATCTTTTTTTAAAAGCGTCGATAAAATGGCTTGCGTTGGTATATCCTACCATCCATACCACGTCTTTTACCTTGTACTTTCCGCTTTGCAGCAGGCGGTAGGCCATCTCCATTCGTTTTTCCACGATGTATTCATAAACCGTGCAATTAAAACAGATTTTGAACCCCTGTTTCAATTTGGTTTCGCTCAAAAAACATTGTTCGGCAATCTGTGCGATTGTCAAAGGATGGAGGAAATGATTGTCGATAATTTCCCTCGCTTTCATCAAGCATCGGTAATCTTCTCTGGAAATATCTTTGGTATTTTTCTGCTTGCCAATCGCTTCATCACAAAACAAAGACAGCAGTTCTAAAACCTTTCCTTCCAGATACAACTTGCGCAGCTTCCGCTCGGGCGGGCAGTCCAACAACTGCTGTAAAACAAGGCGTATCTCCGGTGTGGTGGAAAATACATGGGTACAAATCTTATCATCCCGCCGAATTAAATGCGCTGCTTCTAAATCTTCTGTCAGTGAGGAAAAACGTCCTTCCTCCAGCGAAATGCTCAAGGTATGGTAAGGCTGCTCGGAACCGAAATGGCTTACGCACTGTGAAAACGTCCCACATTGCAAACTGCACTGTGTTGGGGAAAGCTGGTAGTGCTCGCCTTGCTTTTGGCGATAATTCCATTCGCAGATCCCATTCATACAGAAGGAAAGCTGAAAGACCTTGCGCTCTGGATATTCTTCGTACAATTCCGTTTCCCGCTTAAAGGCCATTTCAGACTGAACCAAAAACAGTCCTTTGGATAACTCCTGCATACCCACAAAACCATCGGCAACCTGTTTTGTGAGATCAAAGCAGTTGCCGGTTTGTTTATGCCCTACGGTACCCGAAAGGCCGGAAACCTGAAAAGAGTGAGGCATATATTCGGGGGCGGACCATTGTAAAAGCATACTGCCAAACTCCTTTCACAAAAATAATAGTTAGCAATAACTAACCACATAATATCACATCTGCTTGCGAAAATCAAGTCGCTTCAAAAACAGATTTGCCGGATTGGGGTATAAAACCGCCGGATTCGGTCACAAAAGCGCAGGCGGTTTTGCTACACTAAACTGTGTTTGGAAAATAACACGGAAAGGCGGGTAAATGTATATGCGAAAAGAAAATGGCAAGAGAGAATCCCCCTATAAAGGAATCCTCAAATTTGCCGACGAAAAGAAACCGCAGCTATCATTTGCCGTTGTCCTATCTGTTTTGTCCTCTGCTTTTGGTATTGTTCCATATATCGCGGTTGCAATCTTGCTGCAAAAGGCATTGGCAAGCAGTCTGACAACGACTTGGGCAATCCTCTTGCCGGTCATCGCTCTGTGCGGGTATCTTTTGAAGCATACCCTTTACGCGAAATCGACGCTTTGCTCCCATAAGGTAGCTTACGAAATCATCAAAAATATTCGTACCACAATCATGAAGAAAATGTCCAAGGTATCTATGGGAACGATTCAGGGCAAATCTTCTGGCGAGTTTAAGCAGCTTGTTATCGATGATGCGGAAAGGCTGGAAGGACCGCTGGCTCATGCTATCCCTGAGATGACCGCCAGCATACTTGTTCCGATCTTTGTCATTCTGTATTTGTTGGTGATTGACTGGCGCATGGCGTTGGCCGCTTTGGTTTCAGCTATTTTGGGAAACCTGATCTATTATGGCATGATGTTTGGCCGTGGCGAAGTGATGAAGGAATACATGATGTCCAATGCCAATATGAACGCAACCATTGTGGAATATGTCAATGGTATGGAGGTCATCAAAGCATTTAATCAGACTGCTTCCTCAATGGGGCGGTTCCAGTCGGCGGTTCTAAAGGTGCGGGACATCACGACAAAGTGGTATAAACACTGTTGGCCGTTTATGAGCATCAGCCAAGCGATTCTACCATCCTCGATTGCCTTTGTTTTGCCTGTCGGAATGGCTCTTATTTCAGGCGGTGCGGTTAGTCTTGCCGAACTGATTGTTTGTATTCTTCTCTCTATGGCAATCGTTGGTTCCCTGCAAAACTTTACCGAGTTTTGGGAAAGTTTTGCCGTTATTTCCGAAGTGCAGCCCCGTATTCAGGCGCTTCTTGATATGGAAGAATTGACGGAACCGGCACAGCCGAAGCATACAGACAAAGCCGACATGCAGATGAAGGATGTTCATTTCGGCTATGGCGACAGCGAGATCATTCACGGTATTTCTTTCACAGCAAAGGCCGGAAGCGTAACTGCCTTTGTGGGGCCTTCCGGTTCGGGTAAATCAACCTTAGCCAAACTGATCGCCCGGTTTTGGGATGTCGATGCAGGCGCAGTTTTAGTAGGCGGGATTGATATTCGGGAGATGTCCCTTACCGACTTAACAGAGAAGATCAGCTATGTATCGCAGGACAACTTTCTGTTCAATATGAGTCTGCGCGATAATATCCGCATTGGTAAACCGGAGGCTACTGATAAGGAAGTGGAATGGGCGGCAGCACAGGCCGGGTGCGATGAATTTATTTCACGTTTCCCCCAAGGATACGATACCAATGCCGGTGACGCCGGGGCAAGGCTTTCCGGTGGCGAGCGCCAGCGCCTTGCCATAGCGCGGGCAATCCTCAAAAATGCGCCTATCGTGATTTTAGATGAAGCCACCGCCTTCACAGACCCGGAGAATGAAGATAAATTGCAGCGTTCCATTGATAAGCTGACAAAGGGGAAAACTCTGATTGTCATTGCGCACCGGCTCTCTACCATTATGTATGCCGACCAGATTTTAGTGTTGGAAAACGGACAGATTACCGCACAGGGAACCCATGAGCAGCTTCTAACCCATTCCGAAACCTATCTGGATATGTGGAAAGCTCATATCAGCGCAATGGACTGGAGTATGAATCAGGAGGTGAGTGAATTATGCTGAAAATCATCCGGCGCGTACTGCGTTTAAGCGGAAACTTATCGAAACGGATTTGGGGCAGCTTTATCTGTGGCTTTCTGGAATCCATGTTCGGCCTGCTGCCAATCGCCGCCGTCTTTCTTGTCCTGATAGAATTGCAGAACGGTCAACCGATTACAGGACAAACATGGGGTATTGTTATCGGCTTGATTGCAGGAGGTTTAATCCTGCGCATGATTTTCAAATATCTGGTTTACCGGCTGCAAAGTACGGCAGGCTTTGAGTTTGTAGCCAGAGAACGGATTGCATTGGGCGACCGGCTGCGGAATGTGCCGATGGGCTTTTTCCATGATAACAGTGTCGGAGACATTACGGCGACTGTTACAACGGATTTGAACTTTCTCGAGAACTACTCTATGCACATTCTTGATAAGGTTACAACCGGCGTTTTGAGTATGATTGTCATGGCGGGTTGTATTTTAGCCTTTGACTGGCGTATCGGTTTGATTTTCGTGGCAGGCATCCTTCTTTCCTTCCCAATCTACAGCCACATGCAGAAAAAAGGAAAGGCGCTCTCTGCAAAGCGGCAGAAAATCCAATCCGAAGCAGTTGCGGCCACATTGGAATACGTGCAAGGTATTTCCGTTGTAAAATCCTTCAATATGTGCGACAAAAATCTGAGCGATATTGAAGATGCCTATGAGAGCAATGCGGCTGCCTCTTATGGGGTGGAGCGTGTATTTACCCCGCTCAATATGACCTATTCGATGGTGTTCCGTATTTCGGCCTGCATGATTATGCTGTGCGCGGGAATCCTCGCTGTTGGCGGCGACCTGTCTTTCGCTAATCTCGCCGTTATTCTGATCGCTTCCTTTACCATCTTCAATCCGATTGAGGTTATGGGCCAGATGACGACAATGATTCGGACAATGGACGCTGCCCTTGACCGGGTAGAGCGTATCAAACAGGCAAAAAAAATTGATGAAAACGGTAGGGACATCCCTTTGGATTCTTTTGACATTGGCTTCGAGCATGTGTCCTTTGCTTATGAGAATGGCAATCCAATTTTGAAGGATGTGAGTTTTTCCATTCCACAGGGCAGCATGACTGCGATTGTCGGTCCCTCTGGAGGCGGCAAAACCACCATTACAAGGCTGATCGCCCGGTTTTGGGATGTGCAGGAAGGCAGCATTACCATAGGCGGCCACGATGTCAAAGAGTTTACCTGTGACAGCCTCTTGAAGAATATGAGCATGGTATTTCAAAATGTGTATCTGTTCCACGATACTATTGAGAACAATATTAAGTTTGGCTGCCCGGACGCAACCCATGAGCAAGTGGTAGAAGCGGCAAAGAAAGCCTGCTGCCACGATTTTATCTCTGCTCTGCCACAAGGATATGACACGGTAATTGGCGAAGGCGGCTCCACCCTGTCCGGTGGAGAAAAGCAGCGGATCTCCATCGCCCGCGCCATGCTCAAGGACGCGCCGATTATCCTGCTTGACGAGGCAACCGCCAGTGTTGACCCGGAAAACGAGGTGCATTTGCAACAGGCCATCAGCGCTTTGGTAAAAAATAAGACGCTGATTGTCATTGCACACCGGCTGTCCACGATTCGGGATGCCGATCAGATTTTGGTGGTGGATAACGGAAAAATTGTAGAAAAAGGCGTTCACGCTGAACTGATACAACAAAAAGGAATCTATCAAAAATTCTGGAATATCCGGCAGAAAGCGCGGAACTGGAGACTTGCACAGTAATTTATGCACTGCGGCGGGCGATATGCCGCCTGCCGCAGTTACTTCGACACAATGGTTAGCTTTGATTAACCGGAAAGGAGGGAAACGGTGAAATCTCATTGGATAAAACGAATCGTGCGGCTGCTGGTTCTGCTCTTTGGCGTAAGCATCCTGTGCTTTATCCTGACTGCATTATCCAGTACAGACCCAGCCACTTATCTTGTGCGCCGTGGAAATCTCTCTCCTACACCGGAAGTGATTGAACAGGTACGCGCGGAACTTGGTTTGGATCAGCCGCTTCCGATTCGGTATTTGAACTGGATCGGCGGTGTCTTTCGCGGCGACTTTGGGGAATCTATTTTTTCAACAAACGAGGTGGCTGCGGATTTGGCAGCCTACTTCCCGCAAACGCTGCAATTAGTTTTTCTGTCGTTAGCTGAAATTATCGTGTTTTCAATTCTGCTTGGCGTTTTATGCGCGGCCAAAAAGAACAAGCTGACGGACCATATCATGCGGATTGTTTCGCTGTTTGGAATTTGTGTTCCTCCGTTCTGGCTCGGTTTTTTGCTGTTGATTGGCTTCGCTGTGGAAATCCCGATTTTCAGCGTAACGCCTGCATCGGGGATTATGGGATTGATATTGCCATCCATTACCTTATCTTTTCCTGTGATTTGCTCGACTGTACGGGTATTTCGCGCTTCACTGCTGGAAGAAATGCACCGTGATTATGTGAGCTTTGCCCGTGCCAACGGGATGACGGTAAACAGGATCCTCTGGAAGAAGGTATTCCGCAATGCCCTGCCGCCCGTCATCACCCTGTTCTGCCAGTATGTAAGCTATCTGATTGCTGGAAGCGCCGTAGTGGAAAAGGTCTTTTCTATCAAAGGTGTGGGCAACTACCTGATGAACTGTATTATGGCTGCTGATGCCAACGCGATTGGCGCTTGTATGCTGATTATCGCCGCGCTGTATCTTCTGGCCGAACTGTTTGGCGAAATACTCAACCACTTGCTATGCCCGTGGAGAAAGGAGGAAAGCGATGCTGCGTAAAATATGGAGAAATCCGCAGGCGGTCATCGGGCTTGGCCTGATTGTGCTGATCTGCGCCGTTGCAATTCTCGCACCGCTTTTGGCTCCCCATGCGCCGGACGAGATGAATCCACTGATGAAATATCAAGCGCCGAGCGCCGATTATCCCCTTGGAACCGATCAGCTTGGGCGGTGTGAATTATCCCGCTTGCTTTATGGTGCAAGAGCATCCCTTGGGCTGGCGCTTCCCATTTTGATTCTGTTGGGAGGGATTGGTTTAATCCTTGGAATGATGACAGCGTGTATCGGCGGCTGGTTTGACCGTGTTGTGACAGGAATCAGCCAGGTATTTATCGCTTTCCCCACGCTCATTATCGCAGTGGCGATTATCGGCGTTTTGGGAAATGGCCTGCAAAATATTATTTGGGCGGTTGTCATCTCCATGTGGGCGCGGTTTATGCAGCTTATTCGCACCTATGCCAAAACGGAACTTGGGCGGGATTACATTGTCGCCGCGAGGGTGTCCGGCTGTGGAATGTGGCAGCTTATTGTTCACCATTTAATTCCCAATATCCTTCCGCAGTTTTTGGTGTATTTTTCAACGGGCGTAGCTTCGGCCATCCTCACGGTTTCCAGCTTTTCGTTTCTCGGCCTTGGTCTGCCCAGCGGAACGGCTGAATGGGGCGCAATGCTGGAGGAAGCGCAGGTGGCGTTGTATTCCCACCCGGAACTGCTCATTTACCCCGGTATCTGCATTTTCATTGCCGCCGCAGGCTTCAATCTGTTTGGCGAGGCGCTTAGGGACATTCTTCAGCCGCAGGAGGATGTGCTATGAGCAAAAAGCTGTTACAGGTAGAACATCTTAGCATTGCGCTTAAAAATCCATATCAGGATTTGGTGAAGGACATCAGTTTTTCGTTGGAGGAAGCGGGTGCAGTTATCCTTTTAGGCCAATCAGGAAGCGGAAAAACGATGACCTGCCGGGCAATTTTGGGGCTGCTTAACAGCAGCGCCTTCCAAGTGAATGGCGAAATCTTTTTTGATAACAGATCGCTTTTACAGCTAAAGGAAAAAGAACGGGCGCTGTACTACGGCAATAAAATCGCTTTTATCCCGCAAAATCCGATGACGGCGCTCGACCCTTCCAGAAAAATTGGTGCTCAAATGGCCGAATTTCTTAACCTGCATCAAGATTTGAAGAAAAAGGAAGCCTTGTCTCTTTATGAACAGGCGTTGTCTCGGGCAGGGCTTACAGACACCAAAAGGATTTTAAGCAGCAGGCCGTATCAGCTTTCGGGTGGTATGCTCCAGCGCTGCCTCATTGCCCTTGCGATTGCCGGTAACGCAAAGCTGGTGGTTGCCGATGAACCGACTACCGCTTTAGACGCGATTCACAGGGACAAAGCGGTGGAGCAATTCCTGCATCTACAGGAGCAGGGGTGCGCACTGCTTTTAGTCACCCATGACTTTGATGTTGCACGGCATGTCGGAGGCCATGTACTGATTTTGAAAGAAGGACAGATGGTAGAACAAGGCTGCGCCCAAGAGGTCTTACAGAATCCAATAGCTGATTATACCAAGGAACTGATTGAGGCGATCCACTTGGGATGGGGGTGAGTACATGCTGGAGGTGAAAAATGTAAGCAAACAATACAAAGGCGAAGATAAGTTGCTGTTTGATGCGGTTTCTGATGTGAGCCTGCCTATGGAAGATCATCATATCTACGCTTTGGTGGGAGAAAGCGGCTGCGGAAAAAGCACCTTGTCACGGTTGATTTTGGGGCTGGAATCACCTTCGTCCGGTCAAATCCTGCTGGACGGAAAACCGATTTCCCGCAAAGGAAAAAGAAACCGGAAAGAAACGGCAAAAGCAATCCAACTGGTATTGCAGGACGGAAAAAGCGCCCTTGACCCCCATTTTACGGTTTATCAGGCGATTGCCGAGCCAATCCGAAACCTGCTGAATATACCTAAAGAGAAAGAACGGGCAAGAATTTTTGAATTGCTTGACCGTATGGGGATGCCGAAGGAAACAGCGAACAAGAAAACGGGCGAACTCTCCGGCGGGCAGCAAAAGCGCGTAGGGATTGCCCGTGCTCTGGCTGTTTCCCCACGCTATATCGTCTTTGACGAATCCATCAGCGGTTTGGATGTCATTCTGCGCAAAAGTATTTTGGAATTGCTAAAAAGAGTTCAGGAGGAAGAACAATGCTGTTATCTTTTCATTACCCATGAGATTGACGCGGCGCTTTATCTTGCGGACGAAATTCATGTGATGCAAAACGGGAAACTGATCGAAAGCCGTCAATGGAATGGGGATCTGAAGATATTTCAAAACCCCTATACCAAACAGCTTTTGCGCGCTTCCCACTTGATTTGAAATAGGTATATACGCTCCTTGGGGCGTGATATATACAAAAAACGAAAGGACGGTTTGATTTATGAAACTAAAATCACTTGCTGCACTGATGATGGCGGGCGTTATGGTGCTTGGTCTCTGCGCCTGCAACAGTACAACACCCGATACTTCCGGTTCTGATTCTACTCCGGTAAGTATCACAACAACAGAAAGCTGGGATTTTTCCACCGGCTTCTATCCAGCGATGTCCCCTGCCACTTCCAATGGTACTTACGGTTTCACCTACTATGCCCGTAACTGCTACGATACACTCGTCGTTCGGGAAAATGGTGAATTTAAGGCTGGGCTGGCCGAAACGTGGGACATCAGCGATGATGGACTGACCTACACTTTCCATCTCAAAGAAGGCGTGAAGTTTTCGGATGGTGCTGACCTCAATGCGGAAGCAGTAAAAACCAGCTTAGAGGCGGCATTCTCCAATTTGGGAGCATATATTGCATCCTTTGGTAAGATTGGAACACTCACGGAGTCGACTGAAGTGGTGAACGAACATACCGTGGCAATTCATCTTACCACTCCTTATTATGGTGTTTTGAACGACCTCGCCATGTGCAACCCAATGGGAATCGTATCGCCCAATGCGTTTAATGAGGATTTGACAACTAAAGAAGAACTGCTGACCCAGACAATGGGGACTGGCCCCTATATGTATGCCGGGGACGGTGACGGAACCTCTTATACTTTCGTCCGCAATCCCAATTATTGGGGAGAACAGCCTGATGTGGACGAATTTACCGTAAAAGTGATCGCGGATCCCGATGCTGCAATTCTCGCTCTGCGCAATGGCGAAGTGGATCTGCTTGCGGGTACATCCCGTTTGAGCTTTGCTGGTTATACCGAACTTTCCTCTGCGGATGGAATTGGCACCGTATTGGATGACAGCATTTCCAACAGCCGTTTTATCGGCTTCAATACACAGGAGGCTCCATTTAACGATGCCGCTGTCCGGCAGGCGGTGGCCTATGCGATTGATAAGGAAACGATCAGCGACAGTGTATTCTCCGGTCTTGAAACAGCTTCGGAACAGTTGCTGGATACCTCTCTACCGTATTGCGATGTAGAAGCCACTACATACAGCTACAATGCAGATAAAGCAAAAGAATTGCTGGAAAGCGCCGGTTGGGTAGACAGTGATGGCGATGGCATCCGTGAAAAGGATGGTACAAAATTAAGCGTCACGCTGGACTATATCTCCAATCAGGGAACAATGGACGATGCGGCGCTTGTAATTGCTCAGGAATTGGGTGAAGTAGGGTTTGAAGTAACGCCTCGCGGTTCGGATAATATGACGTGGTTTACGCAGGTTTCTACCGATTTTGATTTCTCGCTCCACACAACCTACGGCGGTTACTATGACCCGTTCCTCACCATGACGAATATGAACCCGGAAATGATGTCCGACCCGATTTTGTGGCAGGTTGCCCTTACTATGGAAAATGGCACGGACACCATTAAAGAGCTGGACAGCACCGCTGATTTGGAACGTGTGCAGGAAATCTATAACGAGGTGCTTACCTTTGCGGCAGATCAAGCCGTACTGGTTCCGTTTACCTCTGCGCATCAGTATGCCGCCTTTAACAGCGACAAAATTGATTCGTTCAGCTTTGGCAGCGATCAGTTGTTTATTGAAATCGCCAATGTAAAGGCGAAGTAACGGCAGCGAATACGAAGAATGTTCTGGAAGGGAGGTGTGCCAATGGCTTTGACACCAGCGATGGAGGATTATCTGGAGGCTATCTTAATGATAAAACAGCAGCACGGTTATGTTCGATGCGTAGATGTCGCAGAGCAGTTGGGGGTAAAAAAGCCTTCCGTAAGCCGGGCAGTCAAGGAACTGTCCAAATCCGGCCATCTTGTTAAAAATGCTGACGGCACACTTTCCCTAACGGAACTAGGATTGCAGCTTGCCGAACAGATTTACGAAAAGCACCTGTTTTTCACAAAGCAACTTATATTGGCTGGCGTGGATCCCGAAACCGCAGAGCAGGATGCTTGCGGTATTGAACACGCAGTTAGTTCAGAATCGTTTCAAAAATTAAAGAAAGCATTTGATGACGGTTAGGTGGTGGTGATATGGGAAATTAGCCGTGTTGGATTTAGAGGATTCTGGCAGACAAATAGGCAAAAAACTGCTTTCTCTGCTTTCCCCGAATCAAAAGAAGGAGTTGGCTCAATTTGTTCGTGACTATGAGGCTGGCGATATTCCGGCTGATTTTCCATATACAACGCACTTTCGAGGCCAGTATTTTACTCCATTACAGGTGGATCAGCCATTAACAGAAATCCGGGAAGGTGATTTATATTTCTGTTTAGAGCAACGCCTTGTGATGGTGCAAGGCAATGTGATTCCTCTGACAGTCAAAGAATTTGAAATCTTCTCCTTGCTTATCTTAAATCCAAAACGAGTATTCACCTATGAAATGCTTATGGATCTGGTATGGAAAGAAGATTATACTTACTATTCACGGAAAGCGGTAAACAACCATGTAAGCAATCTACGGAGAAAATTGAGGGTTTCCCCTGATCTGCCGGACTATGTAAAAAGCGTCTACGGTATCGGCTATAAGTTCGAGGCAAAATAAAAGGTGTGGTAGTATATGTGCTATCGCACCTTTTTACTGCTTATATCCTGAAAAAAGTTACTATCAACTTCTAAACCATTCGGAGTATTTTCAACCTATCCAGAG
>OLSM01000317.1_pt1 | contig 49233 bp, 47 predicted proteins | sample 1672721 | NCBI WGS metagenome assembly OLSM01 (sample SAMEA3136717, study PRJEB25190) | human gut metagenome
GCCTTGCGGCTCTCCTTTTGCCCTTCCTCCTGAGCACGCCACTGTTATAGCACCATGCGTTAGCAATGTCAATAGCAGAGTGCTAATATTCACGAAAAAATAATACTTCTGCAACAATTTCTTGGTTCTGTCTCTCCCCGTTTTCCCCTTTGGGGCGGGCTGCCACGCCTTTTTTTCGTTGCCGCCTGGTTTGGCACTTTTCAACGGTCCCGTTCCGTGTTACAATAGGAAAAAACGAAACCGGGTGATTTTTTTGGAATTTTATGGTACCATCGGTCCCGCCTGTGCCCAGCTGGAGACCTTGCAGCGCATGGTGGAAGCTGGCATGACGGGCATCCGCATGAACCTTTCCCACGGGCCCCTTTCGGCCCACAAAGACTGGCTGGATATCATCCACGCCGTGGGCATCCCCCAGCTGCTCATCGACCTGCAGGGGCCGGAGCTGCGCATTGGCACGCTGCCCCAGCCCCTTGTGCTGGAACCAGGCCAGAGCCTCCGGCTGGGGCAAGGGGGTGTCCCCTGCCCGGCGGCACTGGTGCATGCAGCCCGGCCGGGCCAGAACCTCCTGCTGGACGACGGCAGACTCCTTGTGCAGGTGGCCGAAGCCGATGGCGCTGCCCTGCAGTGTACTGTGGTACGGGGCGGCACCCTGCAAAGCCGCAAAAGCCTTGCGGCACCGGGGCTGACGGTGGCCTCCCCCACGTTGACGGAGGAGGACCTGCAAAACCTGCAGCTGGCGGGAGCCTGCGGCGTTACCGGGGTGATGCTGCCCTTCGTGCGGGGGGCTGAGGACATCCGCACCCTGCGCCGGGCGCTGGAACAGGCCGGGGCCGGGCAGATCCGCATTTTTGCCAAGATCGAGAGTCTTGCGGGGGTACAGGCCCTGCCGGAGTTCCTACCCCTTGTGGATGAAGTGGTCATTGCCCGCGGGGACCTTGGCAACGCCATGCCCCTGTGGGAGCTGCCCCGGTGCCAGAAACAGCTTTCGGCGGTCTGCCGGTCTGCCGGGGTGCCCTTTATGGTGGTGACCCAGATGCTGGACAGTATGTGCAGCCGGGCGGTCCCCACCCGCGCCGAGGTCAGCGACATCTACAACGCCGTAGCAGACGGCGCTTCCAGCGTGATGCTCACCGGGGAGACCGCCGCCGGGCAGTACCCGGTGGAGGCCATGGAGTATCTTGTGCGCACTGCCCGCACCGCCTTGGAATAACCCAAAGTCAAAGACACTCGGTCGATCTGTGTTGCCGCATTTAGTCCAGAATTTTTCCGTCAATGGAAATGGTGACCACCTGCCACGGAATGAACTTTCCGCTGGCTTGAAGTGCCTTTTTCGCTGCCATCTCCAAGCCGCCGCAGCAGGGCACCTCCATGCGGAGGATGGTCACGCTCTGGATGTCGTTGCTGCGCAGGATCTCGGTGAGCTTTTCGCTGTAATCCACAGCGTCCAGCTTCGGGCAGCCGATGAGGGTCACCTTGCCGCGCATAAATTCCTGATGGAAATTGGCGTAGGCGTATGCCGTGCAGTCCGCTGCAATCAGGAGTTTTGCGCCCTCAAAGTAGGGCGCATGGACAGGTGCCAGCTTGATCTGCACCGGCCAGTTACGGAGCTGGGAAACGGACTGCATAGGAGCAGAAGCCACACTTTCGGCGGCCTCCGGCTGTTCCAGCATCCGCATCCGGGAGCCGGGGCAGCCGCCCTCGTGGAGGTGCTTCATCTTCTCCTGCAGCTCCTTTTTCTTTTTGTTCTCCTGCACCGCCGCCTCGTCGTAGGCAGGGGCTTCCCGCTCTTCAAAGGTGATAGCACCGGTGGGGCAGCCCGGCAGGCAGTCGCCAAAGCCATCGCAGAAATTTTCCCGCACCAGCTTTGCTTTGCCGTTGATGATGTCAATGGCTCCCTCGTGGCAGGCGGTTGCACACAGCCCGCAGCCGTTGCATTTTTCTTCGTCAATATGGATGATCTTCCGAATCATATCTATACTCTCCTGTTGTGGGTGTTTTTGCATTTGCAGGTTTATTATAGTATACTAAAGCCATCTTGTATGTTTGAATTCCAACAAGGAGGGCTTTTATGCAAAAATATCTGCCTGTTCTGCGGAACTGCCCCTTTTTTACCGGGCTTACCGACGATGAGATTTTGTCCATCCTGCACTGCGTCAGTGCTTCGAAGATCACCCGGCCCCGGGGCTCCTACATTTTCCGTGCCGGAGATTCCACGGAGGTCATGGGGCTGGTACTGTCCGGCTCCACCCTTGTGATCCAGGAGGATCTTTGGGGACACCGCAACATCCTGTCCAAGTGCAATACCGGAGACTTTTTCGGCGAGCCTTACGCCGCCACTCCCGGTGCCATCCTGAACATCAGCGTGGTGGCAGAGGAGGATTGCGAAATTCTGCTGCTGAATGTCAAGCGGCTGCTCACCTCCTGCCCCACCGCCTGCGACCATCACCAGAAACTCATCCGCAATCTGGTCAGCGTTCTGGCAAATAAAATACTGCTTTTTAACGATAAGATCACCCATGTCAGCAAGCGCACCACCCGGGAAAAACTGCTGTCCTACCTGTCTGCCGAATCCATCCGGCAGTCCTCCCTTTCCTTTGACATTCCCTTTGACCGTCAGCAGCTGGCGGATTTTCTCTGCGTGGAGCGTGCCGCCATGTCGGCAGAACTTTCCAAGCTGCAAAAGGAAGGGCTGCTGGTCACCAAACGGAACCATTTTGAGCTGTTGACCCATTGACCGCTCCATGCGCCGCCCCCAGGCGGGTTTTATCGGGCAGATTTCCCTTGCCGGGAGGTGCGAAAAAACAGCGGACAACCGTTTTAGGGTTATCTGCCGAAAGGTGCAGAATGATCTATTCACCTGACAGATCAGGAGATTTCAGATTCCGATTTCCGAATAAATTCCTTCGATGAAGGGAGATTTATATTCAATATAACGTTCAATATCGTCAGGGTATTTTTTCGCTCCCTCTTCTTTTATAAGAGAATATTTTCGCACAGCATCGGGATGTGTCCGAAGGTAATTTCTAAACGCGATGTGTCTTTTCAGCTCCGGTGAATCAGCCGGGCACACATATAAATGATGTTTTTTCAGGTGATCTTTACCATCGTAGCGAAATGCCTCTCGTCCCGGAATACCGAGGTCTCCTTCATATTGATAACCAATTTTCTCCAAGGCAGAAATAGTATCTTTCAAAGCGTTGTAATCCTTAATAACTACATCTATATCAATAATCGGTTTTGCAGACAGCCCCTGCACGGAAGTACTCCCCACGTGTTCGATCCTGATTGCCAGCTGCCCAAGAGCATCCGTAAGTTCATTCTGTATTTTAAGAAAATCCAGTCTCCAATGTTCATCGAATGGTTCGACAACAATATGTTTCGTAATCATTTTGCGCTCCCTCGTTGGCCTTCCAGTTGTTGCGTCCAGTATACCACACCCAATCCCATTGTAAAAGAGGATATGTACGCCGCCCGCAGGCGGCACCCTTTATTCTCCCGGTGATTCTTGAAGCCAGCCTTTGCGCAGCTGATCCAGTGCGTGGGTCTCGAGCCTTGAGACATAACTTCTGCTGATCTGGAGCAGTTTGCCGACCATGCAAAGGTCAGCCGGACAAGCATCCGCTACTGGGAAAACGGACAAAAGGCCATCAGTCAGAAGTGCTTTTGCCTTCTGGTGGAAAACCTTGATTCCGATTTTCCATCTATGCTTCGCATGTGAGGTATGGTAATTTTTCTCCGGTCAAACAAAAAAGCTCGTCTGCAAGCCACGATATGTAGCTGCGCAGACGGGCTTTCGTTATGGAGTCATCCTGATATTCACTCTATCTTATACCGTTCTCCTCTATTTGTTCTTATTTTATCTGCGGTGTATCCTTTTGCTGCCGGGTGGATCTCAGATATTCCAGCAGCGTCCGGCTCACCACCGAGCTGGCAGTTTTGGAAAACGCCAGCCCCAGCGTCCGGCAACAGGCAGGCTCCAGCGGACGAGACACCACACCGGGGCAGCCAAATGCCTGCATCACCAGCTCCTGTGAGATGGTCACGCCCAGCCCGCTGCGCACGAACGCCATGATGAGGGTATCGTCCCGGAAGCTGTAAGAAATATTCGGCTTCACCGGGCATTTGAGCATCAGGTGCTGGATGTCATTATCACAGCCGGGCGTTTCAATGATGAGCGGATACTGAAACAGCTGCGACAGCGTTACGCTAGGTCGTGCAGCCAGTGGATGCCCCTCCGGGAACACGGCACACAACGGGTCGTCCCAGAGCGGGTAGAATTTCAGGTCGTCTGCCACACTGGATGAGAGAAAACCGCAATCCACCTGCCCATGGATGATCCATTCCCGGATCTCATCATAGTTGCCGTCCAGGATCTCTATACTCACCTTCGGGTAGTTCTCCTTGAAATAGTGCACCACTTCCGGCATCCAGAGCGTTGTGATGCTGGAAAAGCTGCCCACCCGCAGCTTGCCCTCCACCTTGTGGTTGATATTGAACGCCGCCTGCCGCAGCCGGTTCTTCTGGTTGGCCAGTTCCCGGACGTAGGGCAAAAGACGTGTCCCGTTATCGGTCAGGGTCACACCCCGGTTGATGCGGGCGAACAGCTTCACGCCCAGTTCTTCTTCCAACCCCGCCATCATCTGGCTGATGCCGGATTGGGTATAGTTCAGTGCCTCCGCTGCTTTGGAAAAGCTGCCCGTTTCGCACACTTTCAAGAATATCTCGTATCGGTCTTTCTGTTCCCGCATCTCAAGCGCTCCATAAGCAAAATTTATAGGTCGTAGTAATTTTATTCTGTTTACTGATATGATACTCCATGTTATCCTATATTACAATAGGAAATACGGATAGGAGTTTCAGAATCATGGAAAAGAAAGCAAGCAGTTTCTCCGGACAAATCGGATTTGTCCTTGCTGCCGCCGGAAGTGCGGTGGGTGTCGGCAACCTGTGGCGGTTCCCGTACCTTGCCGCAAAAGATGGCGGCGGTTTGTTTTTGCTGGTGTATCTGGTGCTGGTGCTGACCTTCGGTTTCACGCTGCTCACCTCGGATATCGCCATTGGCCGCCGCACCAAGCAGAGTGCCATCCGCGCCTACGAGACGATGCGCCCCAAGTGGAAATTCCTCGGCATCCTGACCTTTCTGGTGCCAGTTCTGATTATGACCTACTATGCCGTCATCGGCGGGTGGATCACGAAATATGCGGCAGTCTACCTGACCGGACAGTCTGCTGCCGCTGCTGAGGACGGTTATTTTACCAGCTTCATCACCTCGCCGGTCTCCCCTGTGGTGTTCGCTCTGCTGTTCATGGGCGTGACTGCTTTCATCGTGTACAACGGCGTGGAGGGAGGCATTGAGCGGGTGTCCCGCTGCATGATGCCCATTCTGCTGGTACTGGTGGTGGTGATTGCGGGTTACGCCCTCACCCTGCGCCACGAGGATGCCTCCGGCCAGATGCGCACCGGTCTGGAGGGTCTGCGCTACTACCTGACCCCGCACATGGAAGGGCTGACTGTCAGCCGCTTTTTGCAGATTTTGCTGGATGCCATGAGCCAGCTGTTCTTCTCCCTCAGCGTGTCCATGGGCATTATGATCACCTACGGTTCCTACGTCAAACCGGACGTAGACCTGAACAAAGCGGTGAATCAGATTGAGATCTTCGATACCGGCGTAGCCCTGCTGGCCGGTGCCATGATCATCCCCGCCGTGTATGTATTCTCCGGCACCGAGGGCATGAGCGCAGGCCCCAGCCTGATGTTCGTCTCGCTGCCCAAGGTATTCAACGCCATGGGCAAGGCGGGCGTGTTCGTTGGCATCCTGTTCTTTGTCACTGCCATTTTTGCCACCCTGACTTCCTGCATCTCGGTGCTGGAATCCATCACCGCCAACTGCATGGAGATCTTCCACTCGGGCCGCAAAAAGACGGTGCTTGTGCTGGCGGTCATCTATCTGGCCGCTTCCGCCATCATTGCGCTGGGTTACAGCATCTTCTATTTTGAAGTACAGCTCCCCAACGGATCGGTGGGGCAGCTGTTGGATATCATGGACTATGTCAGCAACAGTGTTATGATGCCTTTCATTGCCCTGCTGTCCACCATCCTGATTGGCTGGGTCATGACACCGGATTACGTCATTGACGAGATGCAGCGCAGCGGCGAGACCTTCCGCCGCAAGAAACTCTACCGGGTGATGATCCGATACGTTGCTCCGGTGATGATGCTGGTGCTGTTTTTGCAGTCCACCGGGATCCTTGCTTAAGCCGAAAAGCCCCCGTGGGCTTTTGGGAAACCGGACGAGCAGAAAGGGATTTACCCCAACAGGCCCGGTTCCGTTATCATCTGGTCCACGCCATTGAGGGTGCATATAAGTATCGGAAAGACTGATGATACCAGTTTTAGCGGATGGTTCTGCGGAGCCATCCGTTTTTTTTTTTGCTCAAATCGCATTTTTTAGAGGTTTAAACGCATCTGAATTATCGCACAAGGTTCATTTCCCGTGCTGCACCAGAACCGACACTCCTCCAAACAGCTCAGATTTCCTCCCTATTTTTTATGCAAATTATTGCAAGAAATTCAAAATAAGCTTGAAACGGTTTTAACAGAATGCCAGAATATAATGTCACTGCTTTTATAGGAGAATCCACACAAGATCCAGTGCGGACAGGCCGCAAGCGTTGACCGCAAACGCCTTCCTTGAGGATGTGAAAAAGAGCAAGGAGGCCGGGATGGACGCGCATCTGTCCAAGCCTGTGGATATCGCTGCGCTGGAACAGACGGTGAAGCGCTTCCGCGTTATCCCCCCGATAATAAATAGCGGACTAGCGCGTTTTCGCAGATGACCGACACCCACGACCTAGCAGGGCCGCCCATTTGCAGCCAAGCTCTTTTTTTGTGAGAGAGCAATCATGATGAATCAAAGTATAGGATGGTATTGCGTATGGAACAACAGCCAAATAAAATCCGGCCTATGTTGCTATCGGCACTTGCCCAATTGAGCGCCTGCCTGATCGTCTGGAATTTTCATATTCCAAATCCAAATATCGTGCTTTTTGTTGTTCTTTCTGCTGTGCTCGTGAAATACGGCTATGCAGCAGGAATCGTAAGCGGCCTCATTGCATTCCTATACTCCGCGTTTTTCTTTTCTACCGACCACAGCTTTTTTCTTTACACCTCTTTGAACCTTCAAAAGCTCATCGTGATCGGCCTTGGTATCGCTGCGAACATTCTGCTGATCGGTCACCTGCAAAGGCAGTTCGATCGCTCCAACATGGAAAAGATGCAGGCCGAAGCCGAGGAAAAGCTTCAAGAAACAACAGAGAGCTACCGTGCAAAACTTTACCACGATGTCTTGACTGGCACGTACAACCGCCGCTACTATGAGGATATCGCATCCCGTATCGTCGGCCCCGCAGGCATCGCGCTGATAGATGTGGACGATTTCAAAATCTGCAACGACACCTATGGACATTACGCCGGAGATATGGCACTGGAAACAGCGGCAAATGCCATCCGCTCCTGCATCCGGGAGTCGGACCTGCTCATCCGCTATGGCGGAGACGAATTTCTGCTGGTCTTACCCGGCATTCCGGGAGACGTTTTGCAGACCAAACTGGAACAGATCCGCACGGCTGCACAGATGGCATCCGTACCCGGCTATTCGCATTTCCGCCTCTCACTGAGCATCGGCGGAACGATGCAGGCCATCACCGACCCGATGGAGAATGCGGTTCGCCGGGCAGACCGGCTGATGTATCAGGCAAAGTGCCGCAAGAATGCCGTCACGGTGGAGGTTCCGGGGTGCAGCCTGGCCGCACCGGAAAAGCTTTTGCAGGAAAAATCCCAGATCCTGCTTGTGGACGACTCCAAAATGAACCGCATGATCCTGGCAGAGATCTTAGGAGACGGCTACCATATTCTGGAGGCAGAAAATGGACAGGAATGCCTGGAAACATTGCAGGCAGAAGCCGGAAACATTGCACTGGTGCTGCTGGACATCAATATGCCCGTCATGGACGGCTTTGAAGTGCTGAAAACCATGAATGCCAACCACACCATCGAGGACATCCCGGTCATCATGATCTCCAGCGAGGACTCTGATGCGGCGATCCGGCGTTCCTATGAGCTGGGGGCGAGTGATTATGTCAATCGTCCCTTTGATGCACGCATCGTATACCGCCGCGTGACCAACACCATCAAGCTGTACGCCAAGCAGCGGCGGCTGGTGCAGATGGTCTCTGACCAGATCCGCGCTCGTGAAAACAATACGGATATGTTGGTAGGTGTACTGAGCCATATCGTAGAATTCCGCAACGGCGAAAGCGGTCTCCATGTGCGACATATCCGCATCATCACGGAACTGCTGCTCCACCGTCTGCTGGAAATCAGCAGCAGATACTCTATTACTGCGGAACAGCAGGATATGATCCCGCTGGCCTCTGCCCTGCACGACATCGGCAAGATCGGCATTGATGAAAAAATTCTCAACAAACCTGGCAAACTGACCCCGGAGGAATTTGAGGTCATGAAGATCCACAGCATGCTGGGAGCCAAGATACTGTACGATCTGGATAATTTTTCCAAGCAGCCGCTGCTGCAGACGGCCTACGAGATCGCCCGCTGGCATCACGAACGCTGGGATGGGCGCGGCTACCCGGATGGACTGAAGGGCGACGAGATCCCCATCAGCGCACAACTGGTCTCGCTGGCCGACGTATACGATGCACTGACCAGCGAACGATGCTACAAAAAAGCCTTTTCCCACGAAAAAGCCATGCAGATGATCCTGAACGGCGAGTGTGGAGCGTTCAACCCGCTGCTGCTGCAATGTCTGACGAATATCCAGTCCGACCTGAAAGAAGAATTACAGCAGCACAACTGAACAGCAGATGCAATAAAAACAGGAGAATAAAAAAGCCCGAATGAAACACAGAATCTCACGCCGTGCATTTCTGCACGGCTGCACGCTGCTGGCGGCATCGGCTGCCGTTGGCAGTCTGACTTCCTGCGGCGGAACAGACGTGAAGGAAAGTGGTCTTCCGCAAATCATTGTGGGGAGCGATACCTATCCGCCCTATATTTACCTGAACAATGACGGTGTTCCCGCCGGGATCGACGTGGAGATTGCCACCGAAGCATTCCGCCGCATGGGATATGCTGCCCAGTTTGAATCGATCGATTGGGAGCAAAAAACAAATCTGGTGGAAAGCGGCACCATAGACTGCATCTGGGGCTGCTTTTCCATGGATGGACGCGAGGAAGCCTACCGCTGGGCGGGGCCTTACATGGTGAGCCGTCAGGTGGCTGCGGTGGATGCCGACAGCAGCATCCGGACACTCGGTGACCTTGCCGGAAAGACCATTGCCGTGCAGAGCACCGGCAAGCCGGAGGAACTTTTTCTCAGCGGCTCTGATCCGCGGATCCCGCAGACGGTGGAGGTGTTCAGCATCGAAGACCGCAACGTGCAGTACGCGATGATGGCCTGCGGCTATGTGGATGCCATCGCTGCCCATGAGACAGGCATCCTGCAATACATGAAGGACAATTCCGTGGAGTTCCGCATCCTCGAAGAACCGCTGCTGGTCACCGGGCTGGGCATCGCCTTTGCCAAAAACGACAGCCGCGGGCTGGACACCCAGCTGAACGCGGTTCTTGCGCAGATGCGCACAGACGGCACGCTGGAGCGGATCATTGGCCGATACCTTGAAAATGCTTCGCAGTATCTGGAGGTGGACACCATTGGCGCATAAAAACAGAACCCTTTCAGATGCAGAGAGATGGGGGATCTATCTGATCGTCGGTGTGCTTTTTATGACCGGCATCGTTTTTCTCTCGGATTGGCGGGCACTGCGCACAGCGGAGGGACGTTTCTGCCAGACCCTTGATTTTGTCAAATCGCAGTCCACCAGCTTTGAAAAGTACAACGATATCGTTGCTGCCAAAGCGCTCCGCCGCACGGCGGTATCGGTACATCAGCTGGCACAGGACCCTGCGCTGGACCTCTCCGATCCGCAGTGCCTGAAAAAGCAAACGGAGAAGCTCTGGCTCACAGGGATCTCGGTTCTGGCCCCGGACGGTACGCTCCTGTGCGAATCCACAACAAACGGCATCGGCTATGCTCGGTTTGGAGAGCAGCTCAAAAATGATGCCGTTCTGGACGTTTCTTCTCACCCGCAAAAGACCTACCTGAAGCGGGTCCTGCTGGAAGATGGGTCTGCTGTGGATGTTGCGGCACACAGGGCAAAAGGCAAAGATGTGATCCTGCTTGCCTACCGCTATACCCCGGCAGAATTTATAGAAGGAACGGCCTTGTCCATCCAGAGCGTACTGGACGGCTACTCGGTAGAAACCAGCGGCACATTGTTCATCGTGCAGAACAATCAGGTCATTGCCTCCAACCGCCCGGAGTTGATCGGGCAGGATGTTACGGACAGCCCGCTGGTACAGGAGATCCGCAAAGTCGGAACCGCCGAAACGCTGACCCATACCCATGATTGGAACGGCTCCGGCTGCTATTTTGGAATGTACTGTCATGGAAGATCCTTTGATCTCTATGCGTATACAGATGAAAGATCGGTCTTTCGTGAATCACTTCCGTTGATCCTGATGGCGCTGGTTGGTTACATCCTGCTTGTAATGATCCTTCAGGTGCTGCGCCGCCGTTCTGTGCAGGAGATGGAACAGCAGAAAGAAGAACAGGAGAAGAAGTATCAGGCCCAGCTGGAAGAACAGAACCACAAGCTGGAGATCGCACTCCGGCACGAGGGGGCGGCAAACCGTGCCAAGCGGGAGTTCCTGTTCAATATGAGCCACGATATCCGCACCCCCATGAATGCCATCATTGGCTTCACCTCGCTGGCTGCGACCCATATTGATCATAAGGAACAGGTGCTGGACTACCTGAAAAAGATCTCCACCTCCAGCCAACACCTGCTTTCCCTCATCAATGATGTGCTGGATATGAGCCGCATCGAGAGCGGAAAAGTAAAAATTGACGAAAAAGCGGTGCATCTGCCGGACCTCGTCCACGATGTACGCTCCATCATCCAGCCCAATGTTTCGGCAAAGCGACTGTCTCTTTTCATCGATACCATGGATGTGGAGAACGAGGACATCATCACCGACCCGCTGCGGCTGAACCAGATCCTGCTGAACATTCTGTCCAACGCCATCAAGTTCACTCCCACAGGCGGCATGATCAGCATCCGCATTTCCGAGAAAAACGGTGCGCCCAAGGGCCGGGCCTGCTATGAGTTCCGCATCAAGGACAATGGCATCGGCATGAGCGAGGAATTCCAGAAGCACATCTTTGAGGAGTTCACCCGGGAGGAAAACTCCACCGTCAGCGGCATTCAGGGCACCGGCCTGGGCATGTCCATCACCAAGAACATTGTGGACCTGATGGGCGGCACCATCGCCATTGAAAGCGAGCCGGGCAAGGGCAGCGAGTTCATCGTGGATCTCTGCTTCGCACTCAGCGGACAAAAGATAGAGCCCAGGCAACTCCCGCAGCTGGAAGGGCTGCGGGCACTGGTGGCGGACGACGATACCGATACCTGCCTGAGCGTCAGCACCATGCTGTCCAAGATCGGGATGCGGCCGGAGTGGACGATCTCCGGCAGGGAAGCGGTGATCCGCACCCGGTACGCCATGGAGCAGGGGGATGAATTCAGCGTTTACATCATCGACTGGCTGATCCCCGATATGAACGGCATCGAGATCGTGCGGCAGATCCGCAAGGTGATCGGGAAAAACTGTCCCATCATCATTCTGACAGCCTACGACTGGGCAGATATCGAAGAGGAAGCCCGCGCTGCCGGCGTGACCGCTTTCTGCGAAAAGCCGCTGTTCCTTTCCGAGCTGCGCAGAGTGTTGGCAGAACCGTTCTATGCAGAGCCTGCCCACAAGCCATCGCAGCCTAATGCCGCCAAGCTCAAGGGAAAGAAACTTTTGCTGGTGGAGGACAATGCGCTGAACCGTGAGCTTGCGCAGGAGATCTTGAAGGAAGCGGGTTTTGTGGTGGACACTGCCGAGGATGGTGAGATCGCCGTCCAGAAGATGAAGCAGGCGGCCCCCGGGCAGTACGACCTGATCTTAATGGACATCCAGATGCCCAGGATGGACGGCTACGAGGCAACGCGGCAGATCCGTGCCCTGCCGGATGCTGCAAAGGCAGGCATTCCCATTTTTGCAATGACGGCAAATGCCTTTGAGGAAGACCGTCAGAATGCACTGAAAGCCGGGATGGACGGTCACATTGCAAAGCCGTTGGATATTCCGCACCTGCTGCAGGTCCTTACAGACGTACTGAAATAAACAGCGAAAAACACCCACATCAAGCGCCGCAGAGGTTTTGGACCTCCGGTGAGCAGCTTGCTGTGGGTGCTTTATTTTTGATGCCTGACAGGGCGGAAAACTGTGGGGACAGCCTGCGTTACTGCACCGCACGGATAGCATCTATCGTGATGTTGTACTGTTCTGTCACACGGTCAAACCATTCCTTTGAGCCTTCCAGGGTACCCGCACGCAGCACCTCGGTCAGCTCATAGGTGGGGTGATAGAGATTGGTAAAGCCAAGGTTCTGGCATACCCCCTTGAGCGTGTGTGCCGCACGGAATGCTTCCTCTACATTTTCTTCCTTTAATGACCGCTCCAGCTTTGGATAACTGTCATCGTCCAAAAACATTCTGGCAAATTTACGGATCATCCCCTCACTGTACAACCGCTTGAGCACATCCTCATAGTCTGCACCCATTTTCTTATAGCATTCCTGGATCGTCATAGTCCCCTGCGCATCCTTTCTTAATTCTTCCGTGGCATTGTGCCGTCATAGTGGTATCTCGTTTTACCTGTGCTTCATCCTTTAACGCAATGCGGCAGGGAATGATCACAGTAAATGTGGAACCAACACCGATCTTGCTCTCCACTTTTCCAATCTTTCTCCGCCCCAGACGGTTCATTCCGGTTTCATTTTCATTCCACTGGTTTCAGAAAGGTCATTGCGAGATCATTCTCGTTATGTTGTCAGCAGCTTTTTTGAATATATACCATTATATAGCATGATTGTAACATTATCGCGGATGCGTTTCAAGAGATTTTGCTTGTAAAGGCTACTAGTTTTCTATTATTAGTGCTTGACAAAAAGCCGCCGAAGATACCTCCCAACACGGGAAGAATCCTCGGCGGGAAAGCGACGCATTCGTGCTGGCCGTCGATCTGCCCAGCGGCATCAACACAAAAAAGCACTTTCCCTTATATTTGCATTGCAAATAAGGGAAAGTGCTTTTGTCTTGCTCACTATGAGGTTACTATCGCAAAGGATACGGTCAACTCCCAATAGCGAAAAGATAATACGGCAGCCTTCACTTTTTCAGCACTACGCACTCATAGGGGCGCAGCGTGTCGGCGGTGTCGGGGTAGTTACCCAGCAGTTTCTCGGCATCGGTCCAGCCTACGGGCAGGGGCTTGGCAATTTCCCGCTCCCGCAGGTTGCAGAGAACCAGCAGCTCCGTCTCGCCGTCGTACCGGCGATAGGCTAACAAATCCGCGTTGTCGGGGTACAAGAACTCGATTTTTCCCGCACTGATAACCGGCATTTTCTTGCGCAGGGCCACCAGCGTTTTGTAAAAGCTGCGGATGGAATCCGGGGCGTCCATTTGGGCAGCGGCGTTGATGGCCTTGTAGTTGTCGGCAATGCCGATCCACGGCGTACCGGTGGTAAACCCGGCGTTCTCGCTCGCGTCCCACTGCATCGGGGTGCGGCTGTCGTCGCGGCTGCGCTGGGCGATAATGTCCAGCGTCTCGGCCTCGGTCTTGCCCTGCTGGCGCAGAACCTTATAGTAGTTGCGGCTCTCGATGTCGCGGTACTGCTCGATTTTCGTGAAGTGCGGGTTCGTCATGCCCAGCTCCTCACCCTGATAATGGTGCCGGCAACAGCCGTGACATAGCGAAGTTGTTGAAGGGTCACGGTAGTTTCCTTTCGGCGTGTTTTTTCTATCCTACCGCAGAGCCGCCAAAAACGCAACGTATTTTCTTCTTTGAAATACCAAACGAACATTGCCGGCATATCCAAGATACGTTTTACCCGCCCTGCAATTTCCCTTATAATAGCACCGCAGTCTTGAAACGGCTGCAACATTCCCATATCACAAAGGAGGCTTTCCGGTATGGGACAACGGCAAAGTGAGATCATCAAAAATCACATGGAAGTCTACTGGCACGACTATGCGTCGGCCAGCAAGGGCATCCCCATTACCGAGGCGGGGCTTGTGGAAAAAGCCTCCGTCATTGGACGCACCGGGCTGATGCTGCTGGAATGCGGCACCGGCGCATGGCGTGTCCGAAGCTCCATGAACACCCTTTCGCGGGAGCTGGGAGTCACAACAACAGCGGACATCGGCCTGTTGTCCATTGAGTTCACCTGCTTTGATGGTGACCAGTGTTATACCCAGTCACTCTGTCTGACAAACACGGGCGTGAATACCTCCCGGCTGAACCGGCTGGAGCATTTCGTCAACGACTTCGACCGGGAAGGGAAATTTATGACCGGCGAAGAGCTGCACAGCCACCTCGATGAGATCGAGCGCATCCACGGCTTGTATTCGCCCATCGCACTGGGCTTTGCAGCTGCACTGGCCTGCGGCTGCTTCACCTTTCTGCTTGGCGGCGGCATTGTGGAAATGCTGTGTGCCTTCTGCGGTGCAGGCATCGGCAACTTTGTACGGTGCAAGCTGACAAAACACCATTTCACCCTGTTTCTGGGCATTACGGCGTCGGTCTGTTCAGCAAGCCTCGTGTATGCTATCCTGCTGAAGCTGGCAGAGGTGCTGTTTGCCGTATCGGCGCAGCACGAGGCGGGGTATATCTGCTCCATGCTCTTCATCATTCCCGGCTTTCCGTTCATTACCAGCGGCATCGACCTTGCCAAGCTGGATATGCGCTCCGGGCTGGAACGTCTGGCCTACGCCGTCCTTATCATTCTGGTGGCAACCATGACGGCTTGGATCATGGCACTGCTGCTGCATTTGCAGCCGGTGCAGTTCCCTGCCCTGAGCCTGACACTCCCGGAAGAGATCGTGTTCCGGCTGCTGGCAAGTTTTGGCGGTGTGTTCGGCTTTTCGCTCATGTTCAACAGTCCCCGGAACCTGGCAGTCTGCGCCGCCCTTATCGGTGCGGTAACGAACACGTTCCGGCTGGAGCTGGTGAGCCTTGCGGGCTTTCCGCCCGCTATTGCAGCGTTTCTGGGCGCACTGCTGTCCGGATTGTTGGCCTCCTGCCTGAAGAGCGCCGTCGGTTATCCCCGCATCTCCGTCACCGTGCCGTCCATCGTTATCATGGTACCGGGACTGTATTTCTACCGTGCCATCTATAATCTGGGCATCCTGTCTCTGATGGACTCTGCCACATGGTTTGCAGATGCCATTCTCATCATCGTGGCACTGCCGTTAGGGCTGATCTTCGCCCGTATTATCACTGATAAGACTTTCCGTTATTGCACCTGATGTGCAGCATTTCCATTCTCCCTTATAAAACAAAACGCAGCGAATCTTTTAATGGTTCGCTGCGTTTTGTTTTGCTGTAATGCACTTATAAAGGGAGTTCGTTTACAGGGCGTTTACTCGCCGTAAACGATCTTGGTAGCAGTTTCCACATGGCGTTCCAGCCGGTCGGCAAAGTGTTCCAGCGGCAGAAAAACGCCAAGTTCATCGTAGCGGGTTCCGCCGTCCTTGAGCGTATCCTGTCCATAGTAGACCACGGAACGGGGCAGTGCGTGCTGCAGCTTCATCTGGATATCCCAGACGGTGGAGTAGGCCTCCGCTTCCGTTACCTTTTGCTTCACGGTGTCCGGCAGTTCGTAGATCAGCAGCAGCCCCAAATGCTGGTTGTAGTGGTACTCCACCACATCCATCGAGCCTTCGTCGTAGCCGTGATACTTGCAGTAGCCGCTGGCAAGGTACATTTTTACCTTTTCCTGCTTCTGGAACACCCGGATGAACCGGTCGTATACTTTGCTGCTCACGGCAAATTCGTTGTTCGGCAAAAGAACGCCGGCATCATCCGTCAGGATCACCGGGTTCGGCTGACCATCGGCGTTGAATTTGAACGGGATCAGGGCAGCGTTCCGTAGCAGGTCAAACATACTGTGCTGGCAGATCGCCATCAGAAAGGCAGACAGATCCTTGTTCTCGTAGGCATTGAACAGCGCCGCGGCAAACTGCTGTGCACTCACGGTCGGCGCATCCAGTACGTCTGCCATGTCCAGCGAGTCGTTGAAGGTATCCATCAGGCGGTGGCAGGCTTCTGGATTTTTCAGGATCTCCCCGAACAGTGCCTCTGCCTTTTCTTCTCTTGGAAATATCGTTGCCATCAAAAGACCCTCTTTCTGTTTATTTCCAGCTACCTATTATAGATTCATAATGCCCCGCTGTGAAATACTGCTTTCATATTGCTGCTATATGCAGAACACTTTTTACACATTTTCCAAGTGCCTGTATAAACAAAAATAAACCTTCCGGCCGCAGATAGTCAGACAGTTCGCTTTCAGGCACACCATACACGGGCAGAACCCCGTCGATAATTGGTGAATGTTTTATCCATAAAATATGCCCACTTACATATTATGTCAATAGGTTTTGCTTTGAGCATAAAAAAGCTCTATGCCATCCTTCTGAAACATGTTTTTTCTCTGTTTTCTCTTGACGATGTCCCGCCAATGGAGTAGGATGGTGCTGCAAAAACGAATTGCAAAAGAGGAGATTCAAATGCAAATCAGCCTTTTATTGATGCAGCAGATCGCGCAGCTATTTCTGATTCTGCTGATGGGATATGCCGTTGTAAGAACCGGCTTGTTGAAGGCATCGGACAGTAAGGTGCTGTCTGTGGTCTTTGTCTATCTGGTCATGCCCTGTGTCGTTCTGAACGCCTTTCAGATCAAGGATACACCGGAGATCCGCACCGGGCTGCTTTATTCCATGGGCATCGCCGTTGGAATGCACGTTGTATTTCTGCTTCTGAATACGCTGTTCCGCAAAGCTCTCAAGCTGGACGCCGTGGAGCAGGTCAATATCATTTACAGCAATGCCGCCGCGCTGGTCATTCCCATCGTGCAGGCCCTGCTGGGGGAGGAATATGTTGTCTACTCCTGCGCCTTTGTCATTGTACAGCTGGTGCTGCTCTGGACCCATGCCAGTGCCTGCCTGCAGGGCTCTGCACAGCTGGAATGGCGCAAGCTCCTTACCAATGTCAATCTGATCGCCATTGCAGCCGGTTCTCTGCTGTACCTGCTGCACATCTCGCTGCCCGCCCCGATCACCAGCACACTGAGCAGTGTCGGCAATATGATCGGCCCCATGGGAATGCTGCTGGCAGGCATGGCCATTGCGGAAGTGCCCCTGAAAAAGGTTTTCTGCACTCCGCGCAACTATCTGCCGGTATTTCTGCGTCTGCTGGGTGTTCCGCTGGTCATCGTCCTGCTACTTTGGGCAGTTCACGCATCCCTTTGGATCCCGGACGGCAAGTCCATCCTGATGACGGTCTACCTTTCTGCCATTACCCCCGCCTGTGCAACAGTCACCTCCATGGCACAGCTCTATGACCGGGATGCTTCTCATTCCAGTGCGATCTATGTCCTGAGCACGCTGCTTTCCATCCTGACCATGCCGCTGATGATCGGGTTGTTTGAGCTGTTGCTCTGAAATACGAAAAAAGGTCGTCCAGCACCGTAGCAGGGCAGCCTTTACAACTACAAGGATGTGTCTCTATGAAACTCAAACAATTCATTCAGCAGGAAACGGTCCTCACCGCAGCCGCTGTGCTGGCCGTTGTCTCCGCCTTCTTTGTTCCACTGGATGTGCAGTATCTCGGCTACATCGACCTGCGCACGCTGGCGATCCTGTTTTCCCTGATGACGGTCATGGCCGGGCTGCGGCGGCAGGGCTTTTTTGATGACCTGGGACGGGCATTGCTGTCCCGCACCCACAGCACCTTTCAGCTGACACTGGTACTGGTCGGGCTGTGCTTTTTCGGAAGCATGTTCATCACCAACGATGTTTCCCTGCTGACCTTCGTTCCCTTTACGTTCGTGGTCCTGAGCCGTCTGGGAGCGGATGTCCGCCGCGCCCTTCTGGTCCCGGTGGTCTGTATGCAGACCATTGCGGCAAACCTTGGCAGTATGCTGACCCCCATCGGCAACCCGCAGAACCTCTATCTTTACGGAAAAAGCGGCATGAGCATCGGGGGATTTGTGCTACTTATGCTGCCCTACACACTGGTCTCTCTGCTCCTGCTGCTGGCTTGGGCAGCGCTGGTCTGCCGGAAAGCCTCTGCCGCCCTCTCCGTGGATGAGCTTGTTTCTTCTTCTGCATCTCAGGGAGATCAGAAGATCATCCTGCTGTATCTGGTTCTGTTTGCCGTTTGCCTGCTGTCCGTGATCCGGGTGCTGCCCTATGGCATTGCCTTTGCCGCTGTACTCGTCTGTGTTCTTTTTGCAGACCCGCACACCTTACGGGCAGTGGACTATTCCCTGCTTTTGACCTTTGTGGCTTTTTTCATCTTCATTGGCAATCTGGGGCGCATTCCGGCCTTTTCCGGCTGGCTGCAGGAGTTTCTGACCGGCCGGGAAGTGCTGGTGGCGGTTCTTGCTTCGCAGGTCACCAGTAATGTTCCCGCCGCCCTGCTGCTGTCCGGGTTCACGGCAGAGACACAAGCCCTCATCATCGGCACTAATTTGGGAGGTCTTGGCACTTTGATCGCATCCATGGCCAGTCTTATCTCCTACCGGCAGATTGCACGGGAGCTGCCACAGGGGAAGAAGCAGTATTTTGGGCTGTTCACCCTGTCCAACCTGATTTTCCTTGCGATCCTGCTGGGTGTGTGGTTTTTGCTCCGCTGAGCGTAGCAGATGACTTATGGTTTTTCTATTTCATTGTCTGTCTCCAAATCCGATCTTCACGATCTGCATTTTCATCCCGTTGTCCCCGACCTTGGCAAGAAACCGGAAAAAGCCGCTGACAGAAGGATCTTTCAAATCGTTGTACCCCATCATATAGCCCCTGCTGGATACTTGCAAGCGGTTGTCCCACGCGCCAATCTCCTTGGGCGCATCCGAAACCGCGAAATATGCCCCCACATCCTTGATTTTTGCCGTTCTGAGCCACGTTTTGGCGATCATCTTTACCGCCGTGCGGTTGGCGGCATCAAAGACCAGTACCCCGCCGGGGAAAGCATCCGCCATCCCCCGCACCAGATCCCGGACCTGCTGGGTCAGGAAGTAATAGAACACCCCGGAGGCAAAGAACACCGCCCCGCCGGTGGCATCGATCTTGTCAAACCATGCGGGGTCTTTCAGGTCGCAGGGGATGTTTTGCTCCCGCTCCCCGGCGGGCAGCAGCTGCTGACGCAAGGCAATCACATCCGGGAAGTCCAGATTGTAAATTTTGCATCTGCCGTTGTCGCAGGCTCTGCCGGTGTTATCCAGCCCACAGCCCAAGTTGACTACCGCCGCACAGGGGTGTTTTTTCAGGTACGCCCGCACCTCAAAGGCAAGGTCATTCTGCCGCATGGCGACCTCCAGCGCACCGAACCGCTGCATCAGGCTGCGGGAGTTTTTCTCTGCCTGCGAAAAATCGTAGTCGATCTGGTCGATCAGATGCACCGCTGTTTCGTCCCGATAAAGGTTCGGATACAGCTCAGTACACAGCTTCCGGGAATACAGTGGGAGGATCAGCGTCTCCTTCACGGTGTTTTTCTCGATTTTGTATTTCATAGGTTCCTCCCTGTTCTCCTCATTCTGCTTTCCGGCAGACAAACCATGCCATGCTCTTCACGGTTCCAAGTGTTACGGTTGCACTACTTCACCGCTTTTGCGCCGTAACGCACAGCCAGCCCTTTTTATTTTTGTGGCTTTGGATCTGACAGAATCCTGCTTGTTCCAGATACTCTTTCAGTGCAGTATCCGTATAGATGGTCATGCCATCGATGATCTGCGTCCATTTGTCGTCTTTTGTTGTTTCGCCGTTTGCTTCGTTACAGATGAAAAAGATTCCGCCGGGCTTCAGCACTCGATAGACCTCTCTGAAATTCTGTGCAAGCTCCGGCCAGAAGTAGACCGTTTCAAAGGCGGTCACCACATCAAACTGCTCCGCCTCAAACGGCAGCTCTGCCACACTTGCCTGTTGCACGGTACACCGTCCTGCCGCAATGGCTCTGGCATTGACTTTTCGCGCTTTTTCCACGCTGACGGCTGAGTAGTCGATGCCCTGCACCTTGCCGTTGGGGCACAGTTTCAACAGCGTTTTAATGTTCGCTCCACCGCCGCAGCCGCAGTCCAGCACCATGGCATCCGGGGCAGGCTGTAAAAAGCGCAGCCCCCATTCTGCCATTGCGCTGTGTCCAAAGTTCATCATAGCAACCATGATCTTCCCGCCAAGGCCTACGGGCTTGCGGGTGTTTTCAAAAAAGGACATAATGCCCCCCTCTTTCTGTTTACCGTTCACAATGCAATGCTTTTTACCAGATGCGCCCACTGCTCCGGGTGGCAGGCCAGCAACTCCTCGCGCCATAAGTTAGGTAAAACTAACTTTCAGTCTTATAAAAAGCCGCTTCTCAGCGGTCCTTCTGCCAAAATAATACGCCCTGCTGTTGTCTCTGTCAAGAAGTTTAGGCATTTTCGGAGATTTTGAAAGAGATTTCGCTTTCGGGAACCCCCAACCGTCACCCCAGTGCCACATCCAGCACCATCATCACGCTGAAGCCCACCGCAAAAAACACCGTGCCAACGTTGGAGTGCTGCCCCTGCGACATTTCCGGAATCAGTTCCTCCACCACCACATACAGCATGGCTCCGGCAGCAAAGCTGAGCAGATAGGGCAACGCGGGCACCACGATGCCTGCCGCCAGAATCGTCAGTACTGCCCCGATGGGCTCTACGATACCGGACAGCACGCCGCCCCAGAACGCCCGGCCTTTTTTCATTCCTTCCGCCCGCAGTGGCATGGAGATGATGGCACCCTCCGGGAAGTTCTGGATGGCAATGCCAAGGGAAAGTGCCAGCGCCCCGGCGGCGGTGATCTGAGCAGTTCCGGCAAGGTATCCGGCATAGACTACGCCCACCGCCATACCCTCCGGGATGTTGTGCAGCGTCACCGCCAGAACCATCATGGTGGTGCGCTGGAGCTGGCTTTTTGGCCCTTCGGCTTGCAAGCTGTTCTGGTGCAGATGCGGGATGAGATGATCCAGCAGCAGCAAAAACAGGATGCCCAGCCAGAAACCCACCGCCGCCGGGAAAAATGCCAGCCTGCCCAGATCTGCGGCCTGCTCCATAGCCGGGATCAGCAAGCTCCATACCGATGCCGCCACCATCACTCCGGCGGCAAAGCCGGTGAGGGCGCGCTGGATGCCGTCACGCAGAGAGTTTTTCAAAAAGAACACACAGCCCGCCCCAAGGCTTGTGCCCAGAAAAGGGATCAAAATCCCCCAGAATGCGTCTTGTATCATGTAGTACCTCCTTGCGGTTAAATGTAACTAACCGCACAAGCAGTATACTGCGCTCCGGCAAAAAGGTCAAGGGCTTTGCGGTATAGAGGGTGCTGTCGGCACCTTTTGCCGAAAAATTAGCCTCCATAAACATCCCTGTTTTTTCTTGACAACGCCCGGTGGGAGTGCTATTTTTACTTCGTGAATTTGTTTTAACTAACCATCTGAAGGGCTTTGCCCCTGCATTTTTTGCATCGATTGTTAGGCAAAGCTAACTGTTTTTTCAAAACTGAGATAGAGGTGTGTTACCATGAGATTGAAAAAAATATTTGCAGGTGCACTTGCGGCCGCTATGCTGGTATGCGCTGTGGCAGTCCCGGCCTTCGCTGCGGAAGAGGTGGAACAGGAAAACTGCCTGACCTCCAGCTATGTCCAGATGAACATTCCCTACGCCGACTTCTACAAGGCTGCCGGTGTGGACAACGCATCTGAGATCGACGCTGTGACCAGCGCCACCAAGAACAAGACCCGTGCGGGCAAGCTTGCCGCCGGTTCCTACCACGTCAACGCCGACGGCACCGACATCACCGGTGTTTCCTTCCCGGTCAAGGTGCTGACCCCGTGGGCGCTGGAGAACGCAAAGCAGGTCACCGATGCCGACAGCTACGACATTACCGTTACCCTGAAGGGCAAGGAATCCACCACCACCTACACCGGCGCAGATGCCTTGTTTGAGAACGAGAGCTACGCTTACTACAAGCTCAGTGAGACCCCTGCCTACTACATCACCGCATGGTATAACCTGCTGAGCGGCAAGTGGGAGTTTGGCAAGGTCAACGCCACCGAGACCACCGTAGAGGGCACCACTGTGGAGCTGAATACCAATGGTCACCATGCCACCTACGAGATGAAAATCTCCGGTTTTGATCTGGACTACAAGGCCAACAAGGTCTACGGCGTAGTTCTGACCACCGCCGATGGCAGTGAGTACGGCCTGCAACATGTGGCCAACATCTGGCATGGTACCAAGCTGGGCTTCAATGCCGATGATCCTTACTTTGCATCCATCATCGGCAAGACGATTACTCAGATCACCTTCTACGCCGCCGACGGCGTGTATGTCCTGCCGGTCAATGTGGCGCTGTGAATACACGGGAAACTGCCTAATTTATTGTAAAATATAACACAAAAGGGCAAGGTCTCCTGAATGCAGGCGGCTTTGCCCTTTTTTTATTGCAGATGGAGCCCAATCGCAGGGTCAACAGTTTTTACGTCTGCAATACGGAATCAATATTGCCGGCATTACTCTGCGAATCACAAAAGGGTCCATCCGACAGCGTTTTGGCAATGCTGGCAGGCTCTACGCCCAGTGCGTGAGCTGCCTCTGCCACGGTTGCTGAGGACTCGTTCAGCACAATGACATGGTCTCCCAGACCTTCTTCTTCCAGGTCTGCTTTTGCTTTTTCAAAGGACATTTTCCCACTTCTCCGCTCTTATTCGGTAATGGCCCAGACTCGTGCGGGCAGACCAGTTGCGCCTTCAATGCGGGGATAAGAAACGATGACCACCGCACCGGCAGGCTGTACTTTATCCAGATTTGCAAGCACCTCCACCTGCAGCTTGTCGTTGTCCAGAACATAGCGCTCGCAGGCAAGGTCTCCCTTTTCCTCCGCCACCGCAGAGGAATCGGTATCCAGCGTTTCGTGGCCGTTGGCGGCGGCGTTGCGCACCTTATAGATATACTCCAATGCTTCCAGCGACCAGCCGGGGGCATTTTCTTTGCCCTCTGCATCGATGCCGGACAGCGCATCCATATCCGGCCACTTCTTGTACCAGTCGCTGCGCAGAGCCACCAGCGCACCATCCGGGATAGGGCCGTACTTTGCTTCATAGGCCTTGATGTCCTCCACCGTCACAGCGTAGCGAGGGTCTTTCTTGGCCTGCTGGGAAATATCGATGACCACCAGCGGGAAGATCAGGTCGTTCACATCGTACTTTTCGGACAATGCTTTGCCCTTGATGAAGTGCCCCGGGAAGTCGATATGGGTACCAAACTGTCCGGGGAATTTGAAGGTTTGGATCAGGCATTCCAGTTCCGGCTTGCCCCAGTCCCACACGGTTTTTGCCAGCTCCACAGAGCCTTCCGGGATGCCGGACCAGTAGGGGCTTTCGTTGTTCAGCGAGTGAGAAAGTTCCACCCAGCGATATTTCTTAGCGTCATTCAGTGCGTTCCACAGTTTATAATCAGCCATTGTCGGTTCTCCTTTTATTGTGACGATGTATGTTCGGGCACTTCTCCCAGACAACGGCATCTTCCTGTTTTATCTCAGTCTGTCTGCCGGGAATTTGTCTGGGAGCAGCGCATTCGCCCGGGCAGCCTGTGCCGGGCATCTATTGTACGTTTCATCTGCCTGTGCTCCCTTCCTTGTGTTTGGGATAGTATAAACCCATTTTCTTACCATGTCAATAGGTTTATTCTATCAAGAACTTCCCCGGCAAACGACAGGTCAGCAAACCGTTCGCCCTTGCAATAACGTTTCGTCATGCTCTTCCCTTTTATCGCAGCTCTTCCAGCAAGGCGGTGCAGCCCTCCAGCACATCCTGCCATGTGGCTTCAAAATCCCCGGTGTACCACGGGTCTGCCACATCGCCGGGGCGACTGGTGTGATCCATCAGCAATGAGACCTTATGCTCCGGGTCACTGCCCACAAACCGCACCATATTCCGCAGGTTGTTGCGGTCCATGGCGATGAGATAATCGTAGGTCTCATAGTCCCGCCGGGTCATCTGCCGGGCGGTCTTGCCTGCACAGCAGATGCCATGCTCAGCCAGCTTGCGCCGGGCAGGCGGATAGACCGCTATATCATTTTTTGAGTAATTCCAATGCCCTGTCCATTGGTACGCAGTCTGCATATCGTTCAGGCCAGAGAAATTCATTATAGTAATGGTAAGCCTGTTCCCTAGTCATGTACTCATTGTCCTGCGTAGAATTTGCATAGGCAGGAACAATCATGTGTAAGCCATGCTCAAAACCAGCTTTTCAAAAGTTCCATCACCTGGTCATCGGTCAGCTCCCCCGGGCAGATCAGAAAACTTTCCAGCATTCCCCCGCGCGTACAGACAAAACGATTTTCATTATGCTGCATTCATTCTGCCGGGCTTATGAAAAGGCAGGCATTTTTCTTGCTTTCATCATCCTGCAAACAGATGATGAAGCACTACTGGGTATTAATATCAAAAAAGTCTTTATTTGAGTTCAGAGCTCATTGAAGATCAAAGGATCATTCGGATTGCAATTACTGTATGAATATGATATGATTACGTTGAAAACCATTTGTGTTTCGACTGATCAAACAGGGAGCGTGTGAACAGCCATGAAGCGTTTGCAGGATATTGCAGATCAAGTTGGTGTAAGCCGGACAACAGTGTCCAATGTGCTGCACGGCAACACCAAAAAGGTTTCCAAGGAAATGATCCGGAAAATTTCGGAAATTCTGAACCAGGAGGGCTATGTCCCGAATACATCTTCCCGTGAGCTGACCCGCAAAGGATCCTGCATCATTGGACTGGTGCTGGGCTACAACTGTGTTCACGGCATTCCTTCTCTGCGCGATACCTTTGTGGCAGAACTTCTGTCTGGTGTAGAAGAGACAGCCCATCGAAACGGATATTATGTCATGCTGATCAATGGCCAGGACAAAAATACGGACCAGGTGGCAGAGATTGCCTCCCGATGGAATGTGGATGGTCTTGTCGTCCTGGGACTGGACGAAAAGAAATACAAGGAGCTGCGCAGGCAACTCAACAAATATATGGTCCTGATTGACACCTATCCCGAGGCGGAGTACCACTACGTCAACGTTGGGACTGATGATTTTGGCGGCGGCGCCATGATTGCAAAGTATCTGCTGGACAACGGGTACACCCAGGCCATCTTTGTCGCCGAGTGTGATACCGGCGCAGACCATTACCGCTGGAAAGGATTTCAGCATCAGATGCGCTCTGCCGGGATTGACTGCGGAGAAGAGCGCCATATTCTTCTCCCCGAGGATCTTTCTCTGCGCCGTGTCATGTACGGCCACTATTTGGATTGCTTTGTCCAGGCCGGGGCTGTGGCCCTGGCCTCTGACTATGATGCGGCGGAAGTGATGAATTATCTGCAGGACCACGGCATACAGGTGCCGGAGCAGGTCTCCGTCACCGGGTTTGACGACTGCATCTATGCAGAACTCATGCATCCCCCTCTGACGACAGTGCGTCAGAACGTCCCGGCCAAAGCAGAGGCCGCCGTGGAACTGCTGGTGCGTCTGATTCGGCAGGAACCGGTGGAGTGTAAAAATTACGTTCAGCCTGTTGAACTGATCCGCCGCAACTCGGTGCGCGAATCAACCCCCAACGCCGCGCCCTGGTCAAAAGATCTGCACAAAAACCACAAATAATTCTTGTGGTTTTTGCCAGTTTCGTAGGAAACGTTGCGCAAAACCCTTTTCAAATCCTCTTCGGTTTTGTATAATGAACTCGTCAGAAAGACACGCTGCGCAGCCTGTCAGAACGAGACATATACAAACTGGAAGAGGATTTGTTTTTTGTATTCTGGATGGAGCAGACAAAAAACGAATTCCGGAAAATCTGACTGAACATCGTGGAGGATTTTATCATGAGAAAGATTTCGCGCAGATCATTTTTGAAGGCCGCTACCGTTGCCTGCGCACTCACCGCACTGACCGCCTGCGGAGGCGGCGATGAATCTGCCGCCGTTTCCGTGGCCAAGGACGAAAACGGAGCCTATGTGGACACCCTGACCATCACCCTGGGCCGTTTTGCGGAACCTTCTGCCGCTGCCCTGTTCCCTGAAGGCCAGACTTTTGAAGACAACGCCTACACCCGTTACATTGAATCCAAGCTCAACGTGGATCTGGTGGACAGCTTTGAAGCAGGCGGCGACGCTTACACCAACCAGCTGGCCACCTGCGTCGCCTCGGGCGAACTGCCCGACATCCTGACCGTCAACAGCTACGACACCTTTGTCGAGATGGTGAACAACGGCCTGACCTATGACCTGACCGATGTGTACGAGGAGTACGCCTCTGACTACATCAAGAGCCTCTACGATTCCTACGACGGCCGCTGCCTGGGCATGGCAACCTTTGACGGCCGGCTGATGGGTATTCCCGGCACTAACCCCGACAACAGCGTCCCTGTCCTGTGCTGGATGCGCAAGGACTGGCTGGACAAGCTGGGCATCAACCCCGACCCCGACGGCGACCTGTGCATCACGCTGGATGATATCGCCGCTGTGGCCAAGGCCTTTGTGGACGCCAATGTAAGCGGCGGCAACCACACCGTGGGCATGGCTTTTTCCGGCAATGATATCGGCGATGCCATGTGCATCGCCAACGCCATGGGCGGCTACATCGACCGATGGATCGAAAACCCCGACGGCACCATGAGCTGGTCCACCCTGGCGCCCGAAGTCAAAGCTGCCTGGGCCAAGATGAACGAGTGGTACGAGGAGGGCATCCTGGATCCCCAGTTCGGCACCCGCACCACCGATGACATCAACGCCATGATGATCAACAACGAGCTGGGCATCGTCTTTGGCGCATGGCATATCCCCGACTGGCGTCTGAGCAGCGTCAAGGCCCTGGTGCCGGAGGCCGAGTACATCGCCTATACGGTGGCCGATGACAACGGCATCGTCCACACCTACCACGAAAACGCCGCCGACCGGTTCCTGGTGGTCAGCAAGGACTGCAAGTATCCCCAGGTGGCAGTGGAAATTCTGAACATCCTCTATGACGATCTGGCCCGCGCCACCGCGGAAACCGCGCCGGATGTCATCGCCTACATTAACGCCGGCGGACACAACGAGGGCCGTCCCTATTACATGGAAGTCCTGCCCTCCAACAATCCCTCCATTTACTACACCGAGCACATGGCTGTCATCAACGGCGAGATGACCCCTGAGGAAACCACCATTGCCGAGAACAGAGGCTCTTCCCAGGCCATTCTGGACTACCTGAAGGATCCCCAGAACGTCACCGAGAAAACCCTGGGCGGTTGGCACTTCTATGAGTCCCGCATCATCGGCCTGGGCGCATCCATCGAGGCGCTGGAAAAGAACGGCAACGCCGAATGGATCACCCCCAAGTATCCCCCCACCACCCCCACCAGCGAGCAGAAAAAGGCAACCCTGGACAAGACCGAGCTGGAGGCCTATGTGGCAATCGTGACCGGCGCACAGCCCATCGATTATTTCGATACCTTTGTCAGCGAATGGAAGCGTCTGGGCGGCGACGCAATCGCCCAGGAAGTCCAGGAATACTTTGCACAGTAATAAAGGGGGTGGAACCGGATGAAAAATCAGGTCAAAAAGATTCACTCAAACCAGGCCTATCAACTGTATTACCACGGCATGATGCTCCCTGGTTTCATCTTCCTGATTCTGTTCAACTTTGTTCCGATGTTCGGCGTCATCATGGCCTTTCAGGACTACAGACCCGCCAAAGGTTTTTTCGGTTCTGACTTTGTGGGTCTCAAACATTTCAAATACCTGTTCGAAATGCCAGACAGCTTTGAGCTGTTCCGCAACACCCTGATCATCGCCCTGGGCAAAATCGTCCTTACCACCATCATGTCCATCGCCTTTGCGATTCTGCTCAACGAGGTCAAGAACCGGGCCCTGAAAAAGTCGGTTCAGACGGTGGTTTACCTGCCTCACTTCCTGTCCTGGGTTGTGCTGGCTCTGGTCGTCAAGAATCTGTTCAGCGTGGACGGCTCCATCAACGCAATGCTGGGCACCTCGCTGAACTGGCTGGGCAGCAACTCCCTGTTCCAGCCCCTGCTGATCCTGACCGATACCTGGAAAGAGTTCGGTTATGGCTCCATCGTCTATCTGGCAGCCATCACTTCCATCGACTCGACCCTTTACGAGGCTGCTTCCATCGATGGCGCCACCTGGTGGAAAAAGGTCTGGCATGTCACCCTGCCCGGCATCCGCACCACCATCGTCCTGATGGCCGTCATGAATCTGGGCAACATCCTGAACGCCGGTTTCGACCAGGTCTATAACCTGTACAGCGCATCGGTCTATGCCACCGGTGATATTCTGGATACCTATGTGTACCGCGTCGGCCTGCAGGGCCTGCAGTACAGCTTCGGTACCGCCGTGGGCCTTTTGAAGTCCGTGATCGCCTTTGTTCTGATGATCGGCGCCAACAAGCTGGCTCAGAAGTACACCGACAGCAAAATTTTCTAAGGAGGTCCGTCCGGCAATGAAAGTTGATAAATTCCGCACTGTCATCATCTACATCATTATTATTCTGCTGGGCCTAGTCTGTCTGCTGCCGCTGCTGAACATTGTTGCCATCTCCTTCTCCTCCTCTGCAGCAGTGGAAGGCAACATGGTAGGGCTGATCCCGGTGGGATTCAGCACCGCAGCCTATGAGAAGATCCTGGAGGACTCCCAGTTCTGGCACTCCTTCCTGATCTCGGTGGAGCGGGTTGTGCTGACCCTGATCATCAACTTTGTGCTGATCGTACTGATGGCTTATCCCCTCTCCAAAACCAACGCACAGTTCCGGGGCCGCAACATCTATGCAAACCTGATGATTTTTGCCATGCTTTTCAACGGCGGCATGATCCCCACCTTCCTGCTTGTCAAATCCTACGGCCTGCTCAATACCGTCTGGGCCCTGGTTTTGCCGGGAGCCGTGCCCATCTTCAATGTCATCCTGGTGATGAACTTCTTTGCTGCCGTTCCCAAAGAGCTTGAGGAAGCCGCCTTCATTGACGGCGCCAACCCGCTCCAGGTTCTGACCAAGATCTTCATCCCCATTTCCAAGCCGGTTCTGGCCACCGTATCCCTGTTCAGCATTGTGGGCAGCTGGAACGACTTCTACAGCGGCCTGATCTACATGTCCAAAGCCGCCTATTATCCCCTGATGACCTATATCCAGAGTCTGCAGATCAACGTGGAAGATCTGATCAAGCAGGGCAATCTGTCTGCCGTGGTGGATTCTGCCTCCCTGGGCAACACCAACCTCAATGCAGCCAAGATCGTTGTTGCAGTTATCCCGCTGCTGCTGATCTATCCCCTGCTGCAGCGGTACTTCGTTTCCGGCATTGTGGTGGGCTCGGTTAAGGGCTAATTTATATTCTTGCTAATTTATATTCTTTCAGAGCGCTCCGGAGACGGGGCGCTCTGTCTGACAAAACAACCACTCAGTCACTTTTATTTGGGAGAACGTATGATTCAAAAGTATCTCTATGGTGTCCCCTTTGACACCGAATCGGTGGTCGCACCAATCCCTGCAAGCCAAGGCGACCCCCCTGTGGGAACGGTCAAAACCAGCGAGTCCGGCTTCTGCTTTGCCTGCCCCCTGACGGAGGGCGACCGGGTCTACGGCCTGGGCGAAGCCAACCGCGGCATCAACAAGCGGGGCTTTGTCTACGTCAGCGACAATGTGGACGACGGCCTCCACACCGAAAACAAGCAGCGAATGTACGCCGCCCACAACTTCATCGTGATCTCGGGCCAGCAGAATCTGGGGCTGTTCTTCGACTATCCCGCCCGGATTCGGTTTGACATCGGCTTCACCCGCAGGGATTGGCTGGAAGTCACCTGTGAGCGGGCCGACCTGGCCCTTTACGTCATCACCGGCGACAGCGCCTGCGATGTGGTCAAGCAGTTCCGGGCCATCATCGGCCGCGGCTACATCCCGCCCAAATTTGCCTTTGGCTTTGGCCAGAGCCGCTACGGCTACAAGACCCAGGCCGACTTTGAAGAGGTGGTTGCCAAACACCGCCAGGCCCACATTCCCCTGGACATGGTGTACATGGACATCGACTACATGGACCACTACAAGGACTTCACCGTCAACCCGGAGAATTTCCCCGATTTTTCCAGCTTTGTATCCAAGATGAAAGAGCAGGGCGTCCGGCTGGTGCCCATCGTCGACGCCGGCGTCAAGGAGGAAGCAGGCTATTCGGTCTGCGACGAGGGCAAGGAAAAGGGCTACTTCTGCAAGCGGGCCGACGGAACCGATTTTGAGGGAACCGTCTGGCCGGGGTGGAGCCACTTCCCCGACGTGCTGAACCCCGAGGCCCGGGCCTGGTTCGGCAGCCAGTACAAGGCTCTGACCGACTGCGGCATCGAGGGCTTCTGGAACGACATGAACGAGCCCGCCATCTTCTACTCCCGGGAGGGGCTGGCCGAGCGGCTGGATCATCCGCCGTTTCCCCATGAAGACGGCACCATCGATCATTTTGGCCAGGCCATCGGCTGGCTCAATCTGTCCAATGCGCCGGAAGACTACGCCCGCTTTTATCACAAGGTGGACGGCAAAATGGTCCGCCACGACCAGGTCCACAACCTCTACGGCTACAACATGACCCGGGCCGCCTCGGAGGGGCTGGCCAGCATTGCCCCGGGCAAACGGTTTCTGCTGTTCTCCCGTTCTTCCTGCATCGGGATGCACCGGTACGGCGGCGTCTGGACCGGCGACAACCACTCCTGGTGGAGCCACCTGCTGCTGAACCTCAAGATGCTGCCCTCCCTCAATATGTGCGGTTTCCTGTATGTGGGAGCCGACCTGGGTGGCTTCAACGCCGACACCAGCCGGGATCTGCTGCTGCGGTGGCTGGCGCTGGGGGTGTTCACCCCCCTGATGCGCAACCACTCGGGCTGCGACACCCGCCGGCAGGAGTTCTACCAGTTTGAGGGCCCCGAGGACTTCCGCAGCGTCATAGAGACCCGCTACCGGCTGATCCCCTACCTCTACAGCGAATACATGAAGGCAGCGCTGAACGGCGATATGCTGTTCAAGCCCCTGGCCTTCGTCTACCCCGAAGACGAGATCGCCCTTCAGACCGAGGACCAGCTGATGCTGGGCAATGAGGTGATGATTGCCCCGGTCTACACCCAGAACGCCACCGGACGGATGGTGTATCTGCCCGAGGAGATGCTGTTTGTCAAGTTCGGCCCCGAGGGCCGCATCACACAGGAAGTCCTCCCCGCCGGCACCCACTTTGTGAAGGTGGCCCTCAACGAGGTACCCTTGTTCATCCGCAAAGGCGCCTGCATCCCAGTGGCGGACCCCGCCCAGACGGTGGCCGGCATCGACCCCGCCACCATCCGGATGATCGGCTGGCCCGGGGCCAGCTATGATCGCTACGACGACGACGGGGTTACCATCCCCGCAGAATAAGGAGGCATTACCATGGACCGTAAATGGTGGAAAGAAAGCATCGTATACCAAATCTACCCCAGCAGCTTCCAGGACTCGGACGGGGACGGCATCGGGGACCTGAACGGCATCCGTTCCCGGCTGGATTACCTGAAGGATCTGGGGGTCAATGTGCTGTGGCTGTGCCCCGTCATGGACTCCCCCATGGATGACAACGGCTACGACATCTCCAACTACCGGGCCATCAACCCCCGGTTTGGCACCATGGAGGACTTCGACGCCCTGCTGGCCGAGGCCCATCAGCGGGGCATCCGCATTGTGATGGACCTGGTGGTCAACCACACCTCGGACGAGCACCCCTGGTTCATCGAGAGCCGCAAGTCGGTGGATAACCCCTACCGAGACTACTATATCTGGAAGCCGGGCAAAGACGGCCACGAGCCCAACAACTGGGGCGCCAGCTTCGGCGGCTCGGCCTGGAAATACGACCCCCAGACCGATATGTATTACCTGCACCTGTTCTCCCCCAAGCAGCCCGACCTGAACTGGGAGAACCCCAAAGTCCGGGACGAAGTGTTCAACATGATGACCTGGTGGTTTGACAAGGGCATCGACGGGTTCCGGATGGACGTCATCAGTATGATTTCCAAGGACCAGAGTTTTCCGGATGGCGAGAAACACGGACTGTATGGCAATGGCGGTCCCTACTATGTCAATGGGCCCCGCATCCATGAATTTTTGCAGGAGATGAACCGGCGGGTCCTCTCGAAATACGACATTATGACGGTGGGCGAGACCCCCGGTGCCACGGTGGAAAACGCCCCCCAGTATGCGGGGCTGGACGGCAAGGAGCTGAACATGGTCTTCCAATTTGAGCACGTCGGCATTGGGGACGGACCCCTGGGCAAGTGGACCACCCAGCGCTACGATTTTATGCAGCTCAAGAAAATTCTCAGTCACTGGCAGACCGGCCTGGACGGTAAAGCCTGGAATAGCCTGTTCTGGGACAACCACGATCAGCCCCGGGCTGCATCCCGCTGGGGCGATGACTCGCCCCTCTCCGCCAAGATGCTGGCCACCTGCCTGCTGAGCCTGCAGGGTACTCCCTACATCTATGAGGGCGATGAACTGGGGATGACCAACGCCTATTTCAAAGATCTCAGCCAGTACCGGGATATCGAAAGTCTCAACGCCTTCAAGGAGCTGACCGGCGCAGGCTTGATTTCTGCAGACGAAATGATGGAGTGCCTGGCCCTCCGCAGCCGGGACAACGCCCGCACCCCGGTCCAGTGGGATGACTCCCCGAACGCCGGTTTTACCACCGGCACCCCCTGGATTGAGGTCAACCCCAACTATACCGCCATCAACGCCGCCGCCGAGGAAAAAGACCCGGACTCGGTGCTCAACTACTACAAGCAGATGATCACCCTGCGCAAGAGCCATTTGGGGCTGATTTACGGTTCCTTCCAGCTTCTGGCCGAGGAGAACCCCCAGGTCTTTGCCTACCGGCGTACCCTGGCCGAGACCGGCGAGAACTACCTGATCGCTTGCAACTTCTCAGACAAGGACGCGGCCTTCACAATTCCCGCTGATTTTGCGGGGGCCCGGCGCCTGATCGGCAATTATCCTGACACCGCTTCCACCGGCGCTGTGACCCTGCGCCCCTATGAGGCCTTTGTGCTCCAGAAGTAAACCAGGTGATACCCTATGAATGACTTTTTCAACCTGGATGCCCCTCTGTTCCGTTTCTTAACCCGGGTTGCGGATATGGTGATTCTCAGCCTGCTGTGGCTAATAGGAAGCCTGCCGCTGTTTACCTTGGGCATTTCCAGCACAGCCCTCTATTATGCAGTGAACAAATCCCTAATTGAGGACCGGGGAACGGTCAGCGAGGAATTTTTCCGGGCCTACCGCCGGAGCTTCCGACAGGCAACTTTGAGCTTTCTTGCTCTGGCAGTGCCGGAGAGCATTCTGCTGGCTGACTGCTTTATGACCCATTACCTCAAGGGGCAACAGGCAGCGACGGGTAATCTCTGGATCATTTTTACGGTGCTGAGTACCTGTGGGCTGGCCTGGATGATCTACAACGCAGCCTATGCGGCAAGATTCGACGACCCAGTCAAAAAGACGGTGTTGCAGTCCGGTGCCATGGCATTGCTCCATTTTGACAAAAGTCTGCTGCTTTTGGTGGTGCTGGCTGCGTTCGGCCTGCTGACAGCATTCTGCCCGCCGCTGATCCTTCTGGCACCTGCCGGATATGCGCTGTTTGCCCGGTGGGTCCTTGAGAAAAAGGTGTTCTATCAATATCTTCCCGATATAGACGATGGCATAGACAAGGAGAATAAAGACTGTTCCCATCAGGATTGACCTTTCCTCCAATTTGACCATTCTTTTCTACCAAAGGCAGGGGGCCTGACAGATCATCTGTCAGGCCCCCTGCCAATTATTGATGGGGCCAAAAGTTGTATACCGGGCAGCTCACCCTGTGGTGCCCATTTCCTTCATTTGCTCCACCGCTTCCTGCTGCACCAGCAGCCCAGCTGAGAAGCCAATCTTGAAGTGGCACTCATTCTCTTCGCACTGGGCGATGGAAGCCTGATCCTGGAGTTCTTCTACTAGGTCCCGTTGGCTGCTTTGGGTCGTTTCCGCAGCCTCAGCTTGTGGGCAATGTTCCAGGTATCCTGATCCACAATGGCCTCATGGGTGTTTGGGAAGATCATCAGCTCGTCGGCAGTGGCAGCCCGGCGCTGCTTGGTCTTGATGTTCTCACAGATATCCTGCCGTGGCAAACAAACAAGATCTTCTTCATCTTACTCTCCCATCACCTCGCCCAGTGCCAGAACAGCGTTGCGGACGCACTCCGGGCACGGGCACAGCGGTGCGCCGTTCTCTATCCCCTTCAGATCCTTGCAGATGGTAGCACCGCACTTTTCCTGAAAGTTTTGCAGCAGCTCCTTGGAAATGCGGGGTGTGCCCTTGCCGTCGGTGACGATGCCCGCCACCATCACAGCGCCGATCAGTGCGCCGCAGGTGCTCTCCATGCAGCCCATGCCGACGGCATAGCCTGCGCCCAGCTTCATCAGGGTGTCGGCATCCACCGGCAGCTTGTCCTCAAATGCCTTCAGCACCGCCTGTGCACAGTTGTACTGTCCAGTAGCTTTCCATGCGGCAGCCTGTGCCGCCCGTTCTTCGATGTTCATTTTACAGTCCTCTTTCTTTGATGAATCGTAGTTTATTCGACATTATCATAAAATTCCTGATCACACTCTCCTGAAAATGCAGCATACAGTTCCCCATAAGTGGCCGCTTTTCCTTCCAGCATCTCTGCCAAACTCAAGCAGACGCTGCTGTCCGAGACCTTCGTTTCTTTTATTACTCTGTCCCAACTGTCTGGTTTTTGTCCTAATCCATGTAAGTATAAATACTTCATCTACTTTTTACCATCATCGTTTTTCCTTTTTTCTTCATACGTCCTGCTTCTTTTCCAGTGCTTCAAAGTGATACCGTGGCTTTCCCCTGCTCTTTTTGCCGTACTCGATGGCTTCTTTGGGGCAGTAGCAGATACAGGCCATGCAGTGGGTGCAGTTTTTGCCCCAGACCGGCTTTCCGTTTTCCAGACGGATGTTGTTCAGGGGGCACAGCTCCACGCACTTACCGCAGCCGATGCAGGCTTCCGTTGCCCGGAAGGCATCGGCTTTTACAAAGAAGCGATAGAACACCGGGTTCACCGGGCCGCTCATAAAACGGTCGTAGAGGTTATCTCTCGGCGGGGGAAATTCCTGCCCGGCCTTGAGCTGGGTCAGCACCTTCTGGAGTTCAGGCTCTGCCTGCTCCACGATGCTCTTTGCCTGCTCCTTCCGGGGTGCATTGAACATGGCAATGTAGTTTTCCGGCATGATGATCTGGGCTGTACCCATGTACTGCAGCTGCTTTTGCGCCGCAAGCTGCCGGTTATAGCCTGCCGCATTGCCGATCTCGCTGCCGCAGTCCATCACAAACCAGATGCGCTCTGCCCCGGTCAGCTCGGTCTTACCCAGCCACTCCGACACCACCCGGGGGATGCGCCATGCGTAGGTAGGCGTAACCAGCACCACGTCACGCCCGGTCTGCACCGGGGCGGTATTCCCTGCCTTGATGCAGGCGTTCAGGTCGTAAAGCGGCATCTCCAACCCTTCGGCAATACGCCGTGCCAGATACCGGCTGTTGCCGGTTCCCGTAAAATAAAGTACCATGGCTGCCCCCTCATTTTGTGTTATTCAGATGTCCGTCTGCCCGGCAAACTGGAACTTGTCGGGGCGAGGCCCCTCCATCTTGCTACGCAAGACTGTTCTGTCACTTAAAAGCCCCACTGGGGCTTTCATTGTTCCGCTTCGCTCCACAAACGCGAATTGTTTACTTCTTCGTCTTAGGCGCAATAAGCAACATGACTGTCACAAGAATATATAAACCATACAGTAACCAAGTAATGGTATTGTTCCAAGGAAAACTCATTTCTGGATGGTTCAATGCAAACACTATAAATGCAATAGCTATAATCAGCATTATTAAACCGAGAATCCTTGATATACGCTTTTTCATGCAAAGCACTTCCTTGTCAAACTGGAATTGTTAATCTTGAACTGGTCCTATAATGCCAAATGCTATTGCATCAATAAAAAGCACGAACGCTATCACACAAACAATTAAAATAGTTGCAATGACTTTAATAACAAGTTGTTGATTTTGTCTTAAATTACTCTTACTAACAATCCTTAAGACAAAAATCAAAGCAACGAGGATGATAAAAGAAATAATATTATAAAGAACCACTGTTTTCATCTATGTGTCCTCCTTTTTTATATCAATTCCGAGTTGCCGCTCTCCGTATGCCATAGTCTCCGCACGCAAAAAAGCCCTTTGCGGCATGGTGTGCGCTTACACCTCCCCCGCAAACTTCATGCCCCAGCTCATGCGGGTGTCGTACATCAGGCGGGTCAGGGCAAGGCTGTCCTGCGGGGTGTAGCGGTCGCTGCCGGTGCGCCCCAGCTTGACGCAGCGGCTTGCTTCCCGGATCTCATACTCAAAGCCGTTGATGTCCACCGGGCAGCGGATGACCTCTGGGTCGACGGCAAGGGCTTCGTAGGAGTCATAGCAGCGGGGGATGCCGTACTGCTGCGCAAACACCTGTGCGCTTTCCAGATGCCGTGACCCCACGGCAACAAGCTGCTCCCCCTCTGCGCCCATCTGTTCCACTGTGGATGCAAACTTTTTGGCAATGGTGCCGGTGGCTAAAATTCCCCACTTCATAACGGTACCTCCAGGTTTATTACTTTGGATTCGTTGCGTCCAGTATACCATGGTTTTCCCCTACGGAAAAGAGAGTGAAAAGCAAAAATGCCCCCGGAGGGCTTGTTCCAACTCTCCGGGGACAGATTCTATGCGCCGGTATCTTTCATCTTGTCCCAAACATTCTCATTCATTATAATAGAGATAGAAAGAAGGTGCCAACATGAAACATCGCATTGTGACGGCTGCGCAGATGAAGGAAATTGAACGAGCCGGGGATGCCCACGGTCTGCCCTACCTGCAAATGATGGAAAATGCCGGACTGGCTGCTTACGCCGAACTGCAAAAGCAGTTCCCACATTCCGGCAGGCTGCTGGTGGTCTGCGGAAAGGGCAACAACGGCGGTGATGGGTTCGTGATTGCCCGTGCCGCAGCAAAAGACGGTTGGAATGTGACCGTTTTTCTGGCCGAGGGCGAGCCGAAAACCGCGGATTCCATCCTCAATTTTGAGTGTCTGCACTCCCTGCCGGTGCACATCTGCGCCGACGGTTCCGTACTGGAAACCCAGTACTTTGATGCTGCTGTGGATGCCCTCTACGGCACCGGGTTCCATGGTGAACTGCAGCCTTCCGGTCTTGTTGCCTGCGGGCTGATACGCCGTCTGCACAAGAGCGGTGCCTTTGTGCTGGCCGTAGACCTACCCAGCGGCATCAACACGGATACCGGGGAGGTTGCCGAGGGTGCTGCCCATGCAGATTTGACCGTAACCTTCGACAGTTATAAGCCTTTGCATATGGCAGAAGCTTCTGCGCCGCTGTGCGGAAAAATCATCTGTGCTGACATTGGCATCCGGGATGAATGGCACCCGGAGTTTTGACGAAGGCTTGCCGCTGCGGAAAAGCACCTGCACGCAAAAGACCCCGGCAGCTTTCAAGGCACGCCGGGGTTCTTTTTGTCATTCTGCTGCAAAATGTCTGCACTTTCTTGGCAGAACGCAGAAAATGCGGAAACCGCTTGATTTAGCTCGGTTTCCGCACTAGAATGGAAACCAGAAAAACAAGCACAGTTTCCGCAAGGAGGACGCTCATGCAGGAAAAGCTCGATGCGCTGGTGCGCACGCAGGCGATGCAGTTATTCCGTCAACAGGGGCTGCATTTCACCATGCAGCAGGTGGCAGAGCCGCTGCACATCAGCAAAAAGACCATCTACACCGTTTACCCCTCCAAGGAGGCCCTTCTGCTGGACATGGTAGACCATGCCTTTGCGGAGATCCACCGCTGCAAGCAGGAAATTCTGGCGGGCAGCGGTACTTTGCAGGAAAAGCTGCGGGCAGTCATCATTGCCATGCCGACAGAATATGCCGCGCTGGACCTGCGGCAGATGAAGGAGCTGGACGAGAAATACCCGGTGGTGGCGGCGCGGGTACGCAGTCAATTGGAAAACGGGTGGGAACCCACCATGGCGCTGCTGGAACAGGCTGTGGCTGAAGGGGTCATGCGTCCGGTGTCCCTGCCGGTGCTGCGGCAGATGATCACCGCATCCATCGAGAGCTTTCTGGCAGACCGCAGTCTGGCAGAAAGCGGGGTGCAGTATGTGGCTGTACTGGAGGAAATGATCTCGATCTTACTGGAAGGAGTGCTGCCGCGATGAAACACAGTTTTTGCGATGATTGGGAGTTTACCCACCACTGGACCGAAGCCTTTGGCAAGGGGCTGCCGGTGCCAAAACAACAAGCCGTCCGCTTGCCCCATACCTGCCGGGAGGTGCCGCTGCACTATGCCTCCCCCGCCGATTACGAGATGGTCTGCGGCTACCGCAAACGGTTCCGGGTGCCGCCGGTACAGGCTGCGCCCCGGCTGTTCCTCCGCTTTGACGGCGCTGCTCATCAGGCAGTGGTGCGGGTCAACGGCAGGGTTGCCGGGCAGCACCGGGGCGGTTATACGGGCTTTACGGTGGAGATCACAGACCTTGTGGACCGGGAGGGTGAAAACCTGCTGACCGTGCAATTGGATACCCGGGAAGACCCGGCCATTCCACCCTTTGGCTTTGTCATCGACTACCTGACCTACGGCGGGCTGTACCGGGAGGTCTGGCTGGAAGCTACGGCAGAGAGCCGCCTGACCGATTTGTTCGTCTACACGCCCACCCTGCAAGAGGCTGTGGTGCAGTGGACAGCCGAGCTTACGCCCGCAGCCGCGGCGGTCCGCATCCGGCTGGAGACCGTAGACGGCACCCTGCTGGCAGAGCAGACCGCACAGGCGGCAGAAACCGGGAAGATGCAGTTTTCCGTCCCGGACGCACAGCCGTGGGATACCGAGCACCCGGTTTTGCATCATGCCGTGGCAGAGCTTTTGAACGCAGCCGGACAACCCATCGATCGTAAACAGGTGACGTTTGGCTTCCGCACCGCAGAGTTCCGGGCGGATGGCTTCTACCTCAACGGCAAAAAGACCTTTCTGCGGGGTCTGAACCGACACCAGAGTTACCCTTACATCGGCTACGCCGCACCGGAAAGCCTGCAGCGGGAGGATGCCCGCATTTTGCAGGAGGAACTGCACTGCACTGCCGTGCGCACCAGCCACTACCCCCAAAGTCCATATTTTCTGGACGAGTGCGACCGGCGGGGTCTGCTGGTGTTCACCGAGCTGCCGGGCTGGCAGCACATCGGAGATGCTGCATGGAAAGACGCTGCCTGTGCAATGTTACAAGAGATGATCTTGCAGAACCGCAGCCACCCCAGCATCATCCTGTGGGGCGTGCGCATCAACGAGAGCGTGGACGACGATGCCTTCTACACCCGCACCAATCAGATCGCCCATCAGCTGGACCCCAGCCGTGCCACCTCCGGTGTGCGATATCTGGAAAAAAGCCATCTGCTGGAGGATGTCTACGCCTACAACGATTTTTCCCACAACGGCGTAACGCCCGGCGCAAAGCCCAAAAAGGATGTGACCCCGGATATGGGCAAGGCGCTGCTCATCTCGGAGTGCAACGGTCACATGTACCCCACCAAAGCCTTTGACGATGGCCCTCATCGACAGGAGCACGCCTTGCGGCACGTCCGGGTGCAGAACGCCGCCTATGCCAGCGGAGAGCACGCCGGGTGCTTCGGCTGGTGTATGTTCGACTACCAGACCCACAAGGACTTTGGCTCCGGGGATCGCATTTGCTACCATGGGGTGCTGGACAGCTTCCGCAACCCCAAATTGGCGGCAGCGGTCTATGCCAGTCAGGGTGACGCTGACCCGGTGCTGGCGGTCAGCTCCTCCATGGACATCGGCGATAACCCCGCCGGGCAGCTGGGCACGGCCTATGTTTTCAGCAATGCCCAACAGGTAAGGCTTTACAAAAACGATGTGTTCGTCACCGCCCTGCGCCAAAGCGAGTGGACGGCGCTGCCCCACCCTCCCTTTGTGATGGACGATCCCATTGGCGAGCTGCTGGAAACGCAGGAGCACTTTTCCCCCGCCAAGGCAGCCGCTGTGCGGGACTGCCTGCTGGCCGCCGGGAAATACGGCTTGGCGGGACTGCCGCTGGCCTACAAGGTCAAATTCGGCTGGTGTATGCTGCACTACAAAATGAGCTTTGAAGATGGCGTGGCCCTTTACGGCAAATATGTGGGCAACTGGGGCGGCGAAGCTACCCGCTGGCGGTTCGATGCCGTGCAGGACGGCACCGTGGTGCGCAGCGTGACCCTTTGCCCCAGTGCAAAGCTGCACTTGGAAGTCAAGGTCAGCCGGACGGATCTTCGGGAAAAAGATACTTACGATATGGCGGCTGTCCGGGTGCGCATTCTGGACGAGAATGGCACCCCTGCCCCCTACGCACAGTTCCCGGTGCAGTTTGCGGTGGAGGGCAGCGCTGCTCTTGTGGGTCCACAGACCGCCGTTGCCGAGGGCGGCATGACCGGAACCTATCTGCGCACCGTGGGCACTGCCGGAGAAGCCCTGCTGACCGTTTCTGCACCGCAGACCCAGCCCGTTGTGCTGCGGTTTACCATTGAAAAGGAGGACGCTGTATGGAACTGACCCTGAAACAGAAAACCGCATTTGGTATTGGTGCCGTGGGCAAGGATATGGTATATGCCCTGTCGGCTTCTTACGTCATGTATTATTATCAGGATGTGCTGGGGCTTTCGGCCAGCTTTGTGGGCGTCGTGCTCATGGCTGCCCGGTTCTTTGATGCCTTCAACGACCCCTTTATGGGGGTTCTGGTGGCAAAGACCCGCACCCGCTGGGGACGTTTCCGTCCGTGGATCTTTTCCGGCACGCTGCTCAATGCGCTGGTGCTCTACGCCCTGTTTGCCGCCCCGGTGCTGGACGAAGCGGCGTTGATGGTCTATTTCAGCGTGGTGTACATCCTGTGGGGCGTCACCTATACCATGATGGATATCCCCTACTGGTCCATGATCCCCGCCGTGACCCGCACCCCAAAAGACCGGGAGAACCTTTCCATGGTGGGGCGCACCTGTGCAGGCGTTGGCTCTGCCCTGATTGCCATGTTCACCATGCTGCTGGTGGGAGCCCTTGGCGGCGACAGCGAGCGCGCTGGCTTCCGCTGGGTGGCATTGATCGTAGCGGCAATTTTTGCAGTGGCAGAGCTGGTGTGCTGCATTTCCATGAAAGAAACCACCTCCAGTGAGATGAAGACCGCCACCGTAAAGGAGATGTTCTCCGCCCTGTTCCGTAACGATCAGGCTATGGTAGTGGTAGGCAGCATCGTGCTGATCAACTCGGCACTGTACCTCACCTCCAACTTCATCATCTATTTCTTCAAATACGACCTTGGCGGTGCAGGCTGGAAAGCCACCTACACCCTGTTTTCCACCGTGGGCGGTGCGGCGCAGATTCTTGGCATGATGGTGCTTTACCCCTTGCTGCGCAAAAAGTTCAGCAGTACGCAGGTATTTTACCTGAGCCTTTTGCTGGCGCTGTGCGGCTACGGCACGCTGCTGGTGTTCTGCCTGACCGGCCTGTCCCACAGCCTTGCCCTGCTGTGCATTCCGGGCGTGGTGGTGTTCGCCTGCAACGGAATGCTGACCGTGCTGACCACCCTGTTCCTTTCCAACAGCGTGGATTACGGTCAGCTCAAGACCGGACGCCGGGAAGAGAGCGTTATCTTTTCCATGCAGACCTTTGTGGTCAAGGCTGCCTCCGGTGTGGCGGTATTCCTGACCGGCATCGGGCTGGACCTCATCGGTCTTGTGGGCAACACGGAGGAGACCGGCCCGGTGGCAGTACAAAGCGCCGGAACCCTGCTGGGTCTGCGCCTGATGATGACCGTTCTGCCCATGCTGGTGCTGGCTGGTGCGCTGGTGCTGTTCCGCCGCAAGTTTGTTCTGACCGATGCCCGCGCTGCCGAGATCAGCGCACAGCTCCACGGGGAGGAAGCGCACCATGACTGAAACGCTGCACTGGTACGCGGAAACTTCCGGCGGCGTACAGACAGGCAACTGCACGGTCACGGAGAATGGCGGTGCGCTGCATCTGACGGCAGACCTGCCCGCCGGGACGCTGAAGGCGGTGCGTGCCGAGATGCCGTGGACGATGGAAGCAGACGAGCGTCTGTTCATGAACGGCTACCAGACATGGACCTACAGCCCGGAGCTGGACCGGAACGGCAAGCTGCGCGGCACCGACCACATCCCCGGCTTTCTGCGCAAAAAATATGCCTTTGACCGCTACGGCGATTATCATTTTGCGCCTTATGGGCATCAAAAGGGGCAGAGCCACGGCTTTTCTTACTGCTATTTCCGCAAGGGCACACAGTTCCGGCTGGTGGCATCGCTGGACGAGAAGCCGGGCTACACCATCCTCCGCTACGACAGCGGCAAAGCCCTGCTGACGCTGGAGCGTGACTGCGCCGGGGTGGAGCATCCCGGCGGCAGTTTTCCACTCCTTGACCTGTTTTTTGCCGAGGGCGGCGAGACCGAGGTGTTCGACGGCTGGTTTCAGGCTATGGGCATCAAGCCCCGGACTGAAAAGAAACTGGCAGGCTATTCCAGTTGGTACAACCGCTATCAGGACATCACCGAGGATACCATCCGGAAGGACCTGACCGGATGCCGCAGCCTGCTCTGCCCGGGAGACCTGTTCCAGATCGACGACGGCTGGGAGTCGGAGGTGGGCGACTGGCTGGAAACAGATGCACAGAAATTCCCCCACGGGCTGAAAGGCATGGTGGAGGAAATTCACGCCACTGGCTTTCAGGCCGGGCTATGGCTTGCGCCCTTTGTGTGCGAAAAGGACTCTGCCCTTTTCCGGCAGCACCCGGACTGGCTGCTGAAGGTGAACGGTGCGCCGTGGTGCTGCGGCTGCAACTGGAGTAGTTTCTATGCGCTGGATCTCGACAACCCGGCCGTGCTGGATTATCTGCGCCGGGTATTTGACCGGGTGCTGAACGACTGGGGCTTCGACCTTGTCAAGCTGGATTTTCTGTATGGCGCTGCCCCCTTTGGCAACGCCCGCGAGAGCCGGGCAGCCCGGATGTACCGTGCTATGGAGCTTTTGCGCACATGGTGCGGGCAAAAGCAGATTCTCGGCTGCGGCGTACCGGTGATGCCGGCTTTCGGGCTGGTGGATTACTGCCGTGTCAGCTGTGACGTAGGGCTGGACTGGGACGATGTGTGGTATATGCGCCTGTTCCACCGGGAGCGGGTGTCCACAAAGCAAGCCATCAACAACACGCTATTCCGGCGGCAGCTCAATGGCCGTGCCTATGGCAGCGACCCGGATGTGTTCTTCCTCCGGGAGGAAAACTGCAAGTTGACGGCAGAGCAAAAACGCACTCTTGCCACGGTCAATGCCCTGCTGGGCAATGTGTTCCTTACCTCGGATATGCCGTCTCACTACACGGATGCGCAGCGGGCAGAGTACCGCCGTTTGCGCACCCTCTTTGAGCTCGCCACGCAGGTGCAGGCAGAAGCGGAAAACGACCGTCTCTATATCCGGTATCTGCTGGACGGAACTCCACAAAAATTATGTTTCGACCTGTTCTGACAGTGCGAACAAACCACAACAAAACCACACCCGCCCATGTACTGTGCTTTGCACACAATACGCAGGCGGGTGTTTTGCTGTTCTTCCGGTACGATCCTCAGTTTTTTAAATACAGCTTGGGTCTGTGCAGCACCGACGGTGTCACATCCTGCGCTCAAGGTCCTGCCGGAACAGCTCATACGCTGTCCGCATCTCCTCCGGCAGACGCTTCAAGGTCTCTGCCCGCAGTGCCTGTGGCATCCCGTAAAAGGCTTCGGCAATGCCGCCGGTGATGCAGGCAAGGGTGTCGCTGTCGCCGCCAAGGGAGACCGCATTGCGGAGCGCATCTTCAAAGCCGGTGCTTTCCAAAAAGGCGACGATGGCATCCGCTGTTACCTTGGTGATGTCGTTGCGGATCATCAAAAAAGGCATGGTGGTTCCTCCCTCATGTGGTTTTTCACATTTCCCGCTGCTCCACGATTTCCAGACTGTCCCGCCCGACATGGCAGAGCAGGAACAGCACCCTCACGCCTGCGGCTTTCGCTTCGGCCAGCGCTGTGCCAAACTCCGGCTGCGTGCCAACATTCGGCCTCACCTCGGTGATGCCTTCCATCTGGATCACAAAGGCTACTGCGCACCGATACCCTGCCCGCTGTGCCTGGGCTAGCTCGTGCAAGTGCTTCACGCCCCGTTCGGTGGGCGCATCCGGGAAATAACCGATGCCTCCCACTTCCAATGTGCAGCCTTTGACCTCCAGCAGGTATTTCTGTTCGCCCTTTTCCATGTAAAAATCGATACGGGATCTGCCATAAGCAAACTCCGGCCTGACAAGGTCAAACTCCTGCTTTGAAAGCCATTCTCCTACCACCTTGTTGGGTGCCTGACTGTCCATATTGACCCAACCAAGTTCCTGCTTGTGTACCGCCACAAGGTCGTATTTTGTCTTGCGTTTCGGGTTGTCCGACACTTCCAGACGCACCGCTGCACCGGGCAGCAGCAGTTCCTTGCACCGCCCGGTGTTTTTGACATGGACGGTTTCCACCACACCGTTCACGTTTACATGGGCAATAAAACGGTTGGGGCGGTCAAGAAAAATGCCGTCCGCGATCTCTCTGTATTTCAATGTTTACTCCATTTTTGTCTGATACGCCTGCGCCGTCCGGGTATCAAAGCAGCAGAAGATGACCTTCATATCGTAGTCGGCGTGGTTTTGCAGCCAATCGGTCACTGTATCCACCGCAATTTGGGTGGCGGCATCCAGCGGATAGCCATACACGCCCGTAGAAATTGCCGGGAAGGCGATGCTGTGGATGTCGTAGGTCTTTGCCAGCTCCAGCGAATTGCGGTAGCAGTCTGCCAACTGCACAGCATCCTCCGAGGTACCAGAGTAGATGGGGCCCACCGTATGAATGATATACTTCGCCTTCAGCCGATAGCCCTTTGTGATCTTCGCTTCGCCGGTGCAGCAGCCGTGCAGGGTGCGGCACTCAGCAAGCAGCTCCGGTCCGGCTGCCCGGTGGATGGCCCCATCCACGCCACCGCCGCCCAATAGGCTGCGGTTGGCCGCATTCACGATGCAGTCACAGTCCAGCTTGGTAATGTCTCCCTGCACGATTTCCAGTTGATTTCTGATTTGTTTGGAACGCATGGTATTTCCTCCTCAAAGCGCAGTTGCATAAAATATACTCGTAAGTTAGTTTCTTGCGAGTATCATACTTCATCCTCTGCACAAGGTTAAGCAGAACATTTTCAACGCTGCATCATCCCTCTGGCTGCACGCCAAAACAGGCTCCTGCAAGCGTTTAACCACTGGCAGGAACCCGTTCGTTTCTTAAGATTTCGTCATCCAAAGACCATGCGGGTTGCAGTAGGCGTATATTACCACCGACTTTGGGCTTATCGGCAATAAATTTCAATGGCTTTCTGAGCAAATTCTGCCGCGCCCTCTCCCCCGGCAGCGTTGATATTCTCCGTAAACTCGCCGCCAGCACCGTACATCTGTCCAAGTTGATACAGAATGGGTTTCGTACAGGTATAGTAATTTTCCGTGATAAAGTCCTGTAGTTTTTTCACCTGTGCCTGCACCGCGGGGTCTGCCGGTTCTCTGGTTTGCAGCGTTCCGAATGCCGCTACGAGCCCCATCAACTGCTCATTGATGCTGCCAGATTCCTTCTGCGTCCGCCGGGCGTTTTTTGCCTCAAATTCCTGATACTCTGTAGTTTCGCCCCACTCTCTCTTTGCACGTTCTGCGTATTCCTTGATCTTTTGTGTGTCAAATGCATTGAAGTCCATAACGTTTCCTCCTGTTGTCCGAATCTTCTCCGCAAGAGCGATCAACTTTTCCAGATGCTGTTTTTTCAGGGTCAGCAATGTGATCTGCTGTTCCAGTGCCTTTTCCCGGTCAAACTCCGGGTTTTTCAGAATTTTTCGGATATCCTCCAGTGAAAATTCCAGTTCTCGGAACAGCAAGATCTGTTGCAATCGTTCCAGTGCAGTATCATCATACAGGCGATATCCTGCCTGTGTTCGATGCGCCGGATGCAGCAGACCGATTTTATCGTAATATTGCAGCGTCCGAATGCTCACTCCGGTCAGATTGCTCACTTCCTTGACAGTCATCATTTCGTTTTCCTCCCTTGCGACAAGCTCAGTATACGCTATGACGCAACGTCAGGGTCAAGTGCTTTTTTAGTTTTTTCCGCCGTTTACCACAAGCAACTCTGCACCGTGGGGATGCCCTCAGCTTCCCATGGCAATAAGCACCAGCACGACCACCACCGCAATGACGATGAGGCAGCCGCATCCGCTGCCGTCTCCACCACCACCGCCGCCATTGTTGTGATTTCCGCCGCCACCGCCGCCAGACGAACCGCCAAAGTTGCGGTTGAAAGCCGTCATGTACTGGGCATAGCCCGTGTCGCCTTTGCCGAAATAGCCGTAATCACCGTTTGCCATTGTGTTTTCCTCCATCCGAAGTGCGTTTTGCTTCTTCTGAGGTCATTTTACCAAAGGTGATGTCCCATAAAACTCTCTTTCAGTATTTTTTTGCAGCGTCATTCTTTCCCGATCCCCAAATACGCATCGATGTCCAAGATATCGTTCCCGCCGACCTCCACCAGATCTTCAAAGGGCACCACGGTGTCGCCCACCTGCAAGGTGCGGAACACCGGGTCGATGCGGTCCGCTTTTCCGGTCAGGGTGATGTAGTTGCCCACCGCCGGAACCTCCGGGTGGGCAGTGTCCTCTTTGAAATACCGCACCGTGATGGTCATGCCCTTGGTGACCTGCATCAGCCGATCGGACAGAGCCGACATTTCTTCCTCGGTCAGAATGCGCCTCGTCACACGCTCCGTGCGCTGTTTTTCTGCGGCAAGCTGCTCGTCGTAGCCCCGCAGCGGAGAGAAGGGCGAGAAAATTTTGGCACGGTTCTGTAAAGTCATGCGGGGGTGCTTGCGGAGGGATTCTTCGGTCTGGGGGCGTTCCATCTCTAGGATGTCCCCGTACTTTTGGGCGGTCTCTTGTCCGATCTTGCTATTTTTGTAGTTTTCCATCTGAACCTCCTGCGCTGTGACCGCCGATCTGTGCGTTGCGCTGGCGCATGGTGGCACCTTCCTCGTAGCTGCTGGCTTTCAGCACGGCGTTTTTGCCGTACTTGTTCTTGATGCCCAGCATGGCTTGCTGGAGTTTTTTCTCCTTTTCCAGCTTCTTGGTGTCGGTGAAAAAGTCCACCTGATAGATGCCCTCGTCCGGCATGACCTTGTTGGCATTGATGGTGATGCGCCGCACCGTCAGCGCCGGGTCGGTGATACGCTCAAACAGCTTTGCGCTTTCGTTGATGAGGGTGCTGCCTAGATTGGTAGGGGCATCAAACCGGACGGTGCCGTGTGCAGCCTTGGGGATGATTCTACCGTAGCGGTCGGTCTGGGTCAGACCACGGTAGCCGCCCTTGTCCACGTTCTCCCGGTCGTAGCCGATCTCCAAGGTGATGGATTCTGTCACCAGTTTCTTTTCCGTGAGCCGGAACATCAGAATTTCCACCATTTCCCGGACGATGAGCTTTGCTTTGTCGTTGGGGTAAGGGCAGGTCAGCACCTGCCCCTCGCTGATGCTGTTGGTGCTGGGCTTGTAGCTTTTGATCTCAGCCATACCGCAGGGCTCATAGCCCCATGCGTGGTCGATGAGAATTTCTGCATCCACGCCAAAAATCTCATACAGCCGATCTTCCCCGTGGATGGAAAACCGTGCCAAGTCCCCCATCGTATAAATGCCGTGGGCTTCCAGCTTTTTCACGGTGCCTGGGCCTGTCATCCAGAAATCCGTCAGCGGGCGATGGTTCCACAGCAGATACCGGTAGGACTGCTCGTCCAGCTCCGCAATGCGGACACCATCCTTGTCCGCCGGGATGTGTTTTGCCACAATGTCCATGGCCAGCTTTGCAAGGTAGAGGTTGGTGCCGATGCCTGCCGTTGCGGTGATTCCAGTGTTGTACAGCACCTCCCGCACCATGGTCATGGCAAGCTCGTGGGCGCTCATGTGGTAATAGGGCAGATAGCCCGTCACATCAATGAAAACCTCGTCGATGGAGTAGGGGTAGATATCCGCCGGGGACACATATTTGAGGTAGGTCTTGTAGATTTGGGTGGAAACATCCAGATACCGCTGCATCCGGGGCGGCGCAACAATGTAGCTCAACCCCAGTGCAGGGTCTGCGTTCAGGGCATTGGCATCAAAAGAGGTGCTGGCAAAGTGGTATTTGCCATCTTCCCCACGCACCGCCTTTTTCTGCCGGATGGCAGTTTGCAGCCGCTGGGCGTTGACCTCTTTCACCCGCTGAACGGCTTCAAACAGCCGTGCTCTTCCGGGGATCTTGTAGGCTTTCAGGGAGGGCGACACCGCAAGGCAGATGGTCTTTTCGGTGCGGGAGGCGTCCGCCACCACCAGATTGGTGGTCAGGGGGTCCAGATGACGGTCTACGCACTCCACCGAGGCATAGAAACTTTTCAGGTCGATTGCCAGATAGGTGCGCTGCGCTGCCATACTTCAGCCCTCCTTTGCAAAAGTCACAACTATTTATTTTATTATAATAAATAGTTGCACTGTTTTCAAGATGGAACGCTATTTTATCTGTGATATAGACAACAAAAAAGAGTGGCAGCATTTCAAGCTGAAACGCTGCCACTCTGTAGGAACTGCGTAATGACTGACGATTATCCTTCTACTTTGACCGTAAAGAATGGACGGAAAATGTGAAAGGCTTGCGAAAAGACGGATCTCTGTAATCCAAATCGCTTTTTGAATACCATATAAAAAAAGAAAGAGCCCGTTTCCGGACAAATTCG
>OLSM01000325.1_pt1 | contig 48535 bp, 71 predicted proteins | sample 1672721 | NCBI WGS metagenome assembly OLSM01 (sample SAMEA3136717, study PRJEB25190) | human gut metagenome
ACTAAGCAGACACACTTACAAAACGGTCTGCAAATCATATTATACGAGGAAGTGTAAGATTGCGAAAACAAGCATTAGGGAATCTCAATATCGTTGGGACGCGCGTTAAAATGGCCCGGAAAAGCCAAGGAATGAAACAGAGAGAACTGGCGACTCAACTTAAATCGAGAGGGGTTGATATGGATCAATCTGGATTGCCCAAATTGGAAGGACAAATTCGACACGTTATGGATTATGAGCTTTCAGCCTTAGCAGATACTTTGAATGTATCTGTGGATTGGCTGTTAGGGAGAACATCGTAATGGGAACACCTGATCCATGCATTACATGTCGCCTGTATAGTAAGCATGACTGCTTTTTGCAAAGCAATTGTGCAAGAGTACATAGGTGGCAAAAACAAATGATAGAGCGGGAACTTAACGCCTATCAGAAAGAGGTGATCGAGAGAAATAGACCACAACAATCTCCTAAAGCTGCTAGGAACCATTGGAAGATTGAAGGGGCATAAAGAAAGCCGCCGCCAGAGTTGAGACCCCTGACAGCGGCACAAAAGAAATAGGCCGCTTTTATTATAGAGCGGAGAAAGGAAAATGTCAAATGGATGATTATATGGAATCGGCACAATACCATAGAGACATCAGCGAGGGGCCGGATGTATTACTATCTGACAGCGATTCGGGAGAGTGCTCTTGCTGTCACGAGATATATCCATTTTCAGAGCTCTATTTTGATGGGCAGACAGCGGTTTGCCCGGAATGCTGGAAAGAATACAGCGCGAAATTTTATCCTCAGTACGGGGATGAATACATAGAGGAAAACGCTGTTGCGTTTTTTACTGATTGGCGCTTCCAGGGGATGACTGATTCGGAGAGACGGGAAAAGATCGAAAAAGTAATCCTTCCAGCACTGATCGCAGATTATAAAAAAGAAAGAGAGGAATCGGAAAAACTTGACCCCGGAATAGGTGAATGTTTCGATGATGAACGCAGAGAATTCTGCCTTCAATCCGAAGATTGGGACGATTTTGTGAGGAGGAAAGTATCATGATACAATTCCGAAACCTTAATCCGGATGAAGTAGATGTACGTGTTGGATCGATTGGGAAAAACAGTGAGTGGATTACTCTGCTCTTGTATAAAGACGCCCGCTGCGATATGTCCATCCTTGATGAGACTGTAGGTCCTGAAAACTGGCAAAGAGATCACTTTGAATGCAAAGGAAATCTCTATTGCAAAGTTGGGATAAACACGAATTATAAGGATGCGCAAGCAGTAGATCGGTGGATTTGGAAAGCAGACTGTGGAGCTGAAAGCAGAACTGAAGCAGAAAAAGGAGAAGCAAGCGACAGCTTTAAACGCGCCTGTGTAAATTGGGGAATCGGAAGGGAACTTTACACATCCCCTCCTATATTTGTTAAAAATATAGGGAAAGATGGAAGCGCAAACTTTGATGTAGATGATTCTGGAAGGCTCAAAACAAAATTCAAAGTCTCTTGTATGAGAATTGAAAACAAAAAAATCGTTGCGCTCAGTATAGAAAGAATAAAGCCCTCTCGTACGGTATTCACTTTTGGAGACTGTTTCCCAGAAGAAAAAATCCCAAGTGTTGATTTTAGTGCTTTGTTGGAAGAGGCCAAAAGAACCGGAAAAAGTTTGAAAGCTATTTTAGCGACAGTAAAAAATGCTTTTCCAGATGCCCCAAAATCTATAAATGATTTAACACCAGAACAACTCAATTTTGTGCTTGAGAAGCTCAGAGGGGTTCCAGATGCCGGAACTTGAATTTGACGCTGCAAGGTGGCAGCAAGACGAAAAAGGCGTATGGCTATGTCTACGGGTGCTTATCCCCAAAAAGGCTCGTGCGTTATGCAATACTATGAAATCCGGAAAAAATTACATAGCAAACATCAAACTTAAATGCAACCGAAGATCGCTTGACGCAAATGCTTATTTTTGGGTGCTCTGTGACCGTCTAGCGGAAGAAACAGGGGTTCCCAAGGCCGATATATACCGAGAGGCCATAAGGGACATAGGAGGCAATACAGAGTATGTTTGTGTGCCCAGTGAAGGCGCGGACAAGCTTTGTGATGGGTGGAGACGCAACGGGATTGGTTGGATGGCAGAGACCATGCCAAGCAAAATAGAGGGGTGTACAAACGTAATCCTCTATTATGGGTCGTCTACCTTTGATAGCAGACAGATGTCCCGGCTAATTGATAATATCGTACAAGACTGCCAGGCGGTCGGAATTGAAACTAAAACGCCGGATGAACTGGCACTCTTAAAAGCGAGGTGGGAAGACGCACAATCGGACAAAAGCTCTTGATATACCTCCAAAAGTCAAGAATGTAGTGTGGAAACGCGATGGGCATTGCTGCGTCTTGTGTGGATCGCCATATGCGATGCCAAATGCCCATTATATCCCTAGATCACAAGGCGGTCTAGGGATTGAGGAAAATGTTGTTACCCTTTGCCTAGATTGCCATATGCGCTATGACAATGGAGCAGGGCGAGAGCAGACGAAGGCAGAAATCAAATCCTATTTAGAAGAGATATACCCCGAATGGGATGAAAGCAAACTGACTTATAAAAAATGGGGTGATTAGATGTTAAACACAGCAATTGTTATGGGACGCCTTGTAGCTGATCCGGAATTGCGCCATACAGACAGTGATATTTCTGTGACGAATTTTACACTCGCTGTAGAGCGATCTTATGTGAAGACTGGTTCTGACCGGCAGACTGATTTCATCGATATTATCGCCTGGCGCGGCACAGCGGATTTCGTATGCAAATACTTCCGTAAGGGTCAGCTGGTGGCTGTGCAGGGCTCAATTCAAACCCGTACCTACACGGACAAAGACGGGAACAAACGCAAGGCAGTTGAAATCGTTGCAACCAATGCCCATTTTTCGGAACCAAAGCGAGATGAGAAACCCGATGGACCTCACAAGGCCCCGGACGTTGAAAGCAAAGAATTCGAAGAGGTTCCTTCCGATGATGATCTTCCGTTTTGATCGGTGAAGCTATGAACATAGAAGATTTTATCCCAGAGGGACGGGAAAACGCTATATCCCGCGCTGATCTACATAGAATTACAGGATTGCCAGACAGGACAATTCGGTTAGAGATAAAGCGCGCAAATTTAAGACTTGAACCGCAAAACAGGGCTATATTATCATCCTCTGCGGCACGCGGATATTGGATTTCCGGTGATCGTATGGAAATGGAAGCATATCTACGAGAATCAGAACACAGGCAGAATGTTACAGCCCAAAATGATATGCCGATATTCAGAATTGTTATGGCTATGGCTGGGGATAAAGTCATCCCAGTCAGAAGACATTTTCGAAATTTGACTCATCCCAAACGTCCAGAAAGCAAACAAATTGATGGGCAATTATCCATTGATTAAGGGGGTGAAAAAGTGGCTCGTCCAATAAAGGACGGGATAGATTATTTCCCTTTAGACGTGGATTTCTTTCAGGACGACAAAATTAGGCTTTTGAAAGCGGAGTTTGGCGCAAAGGGCATCACAATATTAGTGGCGCTCCTTTGCGACATCTACCGCACAAATGGATACTACAAAGTGTGGGACAATGATGCCTGCCTCCTTATGGCTGACGCTGTTGGTTGTGGGATCGTCCCCGAGAACATAACGCAGGTGGTGCAAGGGTGTCTGCGACGTTCCATCTTTGATGATGGGGTATTTCAGATGTTCGGCATTTTGACATCAGCGGGTATCCAACGCAGGTACATACAAGCAGTATCTACCCGCGAAGAAATACGATTTATTAAGGAGTACTGGCTACTTGATTTGGGCGATAAAAAAGACGTTCCAACCAGTACTTCTAAAAAAGTTACCTTTAAATCAGTAAATTTGAAAGAAACCACGGTTAATTTGAAAGAAACTCCCGTTAATTTGCAAAACAATCCACAAAGTAAAGTAAAGAAAAGTAAAGTAAAGAAGAGTATAGGGGAGTCCGATCCCGCAGAAGCGGAACCGGACCGGAAAAGCGTCATAGAAATCCCGTTAAATGACGGAACTACCTATCATGTCTATGAGGAACAAATATCCGAGTGGCAAGAGCTGTATCCAGGGGTAAATATAAAACAGCAGCTCCGTAACATGAAAGGTTGGTGCATATCCAATCCTACGCGGAGAAAAACGCAAAGAGGAATTCTGAGATTTATTACTGGTTGGTTAGCGAAAGAACAAGACAGATCAAATCCCACGCAGGGGAAATATGAACCTAACCTAACAGTGGTTCAGCCACCAAAAGAGATTCCAGAATTTCCTCCTCCTGAAATCGAGGAAGGAAAGGAACGACATGAAGAAGCAATGCGCAGGTTCCGCGAAGGGAAATGTGGTTGGGAGGAGTTGATACCTAAATGAGCGTAGACGCAGAAATGTCCGTGCTAGGATGCATGATGCTGGACGAAGAGTTTGCGAAAACGGCAATAGATGCACTCACTCCCGAAATGTTTACCCATAGCAAGACACAAAAAATATTTGAAGCTGCTACAAAGCAATATTGGGACGGGAATCCGATTGACGGGGTAACCCTAATAGAGATATTGCCGGAAGAAAGGGACACTCTCTTAAAGCTGGCTGATCGTGTGCCAACGACAAGACATGCGCCGGAATATTTACGGATTGTCAGAGACGAGTGGAGACAAAAAAGCATCCAGAGTGCGATTGCGGAAGTCGTATTTGATGCTCAAAACAAAACCGCAGAAGAAACCGTTGAAATTCTTCGCAACCTTGTCGAAGAGCAAGACGCAATTACAAGAGCACAAAACGATACGGGGCTTATAACGCTGTCAGAAGCGATCAAAGAGTTTAAGGGGTGGTTGCATTCCCAAAAGCAGGAAACGGCTAGGACGGGCTTTGGAGGGCTAGATAGAGCAATGGGAGGGCTTGTACCTGGGTCTGTGACCATAATATCGGCCCGGTCAGGTGGAGGAAAAACAGACCTTGCCCTAAACGTCGCACTCCGTATGGCGCAAAAAGGGAATAAGGTGCTCTATTGCACGATGGAGATGCCAACGACACAATTGCTACAAAGAGCAGCATCGCAATTGGCTAGGATTGAAGGTGAAAGGGTCAGAGACAGGAATTTATCCGAAGAAGAGAAAAATGACATTGACATGCTGATGGATGTTTTGGAGAAAAAGGCAAGGATTTGGTGGCAAGACGAACCGGAAATCTCTGTGGCTCGTGTCCGAAACAAAATGGAGCTTTGTAAACCAGATGTGGTATTTATCGACCATATAGGCTTGATGAAACGCCCGGAAGGGTATAAAGACTCGTATAGGTCGCTCGGAAGAGTAAGCAATGCTCTAAAACAATTGGCCTTGGAAAAGAAAATCCCAATTATTGAGATCGTCCAGATGAACAGAAGCGTGGAAGGAAGAGCAAATAAACGCCCAGTACTCTCAGACCTTAGAGAAACCGGAGACCTCGAACAAGATGCGGATTATGTCCTATTTCTTTGGCCAGATGAGGAACCGCAAGAGCAAATGCACGGGAACGCCTGGAGGGATATGAATGTGAGTCTGGCGAAAAACCGCCACGGAAGAACAGGAGACTTTAAGTTCCATTGGCAGCCTCAATTTCATACATTCACGGAGGTGGAAACAAAATATGGCAATGGATGATCTAATAGCGGCAGCAAAATTGCGGCAAAATGATGGAGTTCTGCGTCGTTGGTCTCATTATGAGTGTTTGAAAGATCGGCTAAGACAAATGGACCTATTGCCAGAGGAATATCAATACGCCACGCGAGAGATTGCAAAGGCTTTAAGACTGTGAAAGGAGACGATGATGAATAGCCGAAATAAAGGAGCAACCGGAGAAAGGGAGCTTGCAAAGGTACTAAGAGGATATGGTTATAATTGCCGGAGAGGGCAGCAATATTGTGGCGCGAATGGAGACGCGGATGTTGTTGGGCTACCTGGGCTGCATATTGAATGCAAACGAGTAGAACGGCTAAATCTGGATGACGCGATGGCACAAGCAAAAGCAGACGCAAGAGACGAAGAAATCCCTGTTGTAATGCACCGAAAAAACAATGGAGAATGGCGTGTAACAATCCCACTTAAGGATTTTGTCGTGATCTACCGAGAATGGGAGCGCGGAAAGGAATGAAAGGAAGATAAATGGATGACATCAAATTAGCCATGCTTGGCAATAGAGAGGCGGCGAAGCTGACACATCTCTCCCTGTTTTCCGGGATAGGCGGACTTGACCTTGCTGCTGAAATGGTTGGGTTCTGCACAGTTGGGCAATGCGAGTGGGCGGACTACCCAACAAAGGTGCTGGAAAAACACTGGCCCGATGTGCCAAGATGGCGGGATATACGAACACTGACAGGAGAGAGTTTTTATGAAAAGACAGGAATGCGAACAGTTGACGTTATTTCAGGAGGCTTCCCATGCCAGCCGTTCAGCGTTGCCGGGAAGCGAAGAGGCAAGGAAGATGACCGTTACCTCTGGCCTGAAATGCTTAGAGTTATATCGGAACTCCGGCCCGATTGGGTTGTTGGTGAGAAGGTTGCTGGGATCGTCAATATGGCACTCGACCAAGTGTGCGCTGACCTGGAAAACGAAGGATACTCCGTCCAGGCGTTTATTATTCCGGCTTGTGCCGTCGACGCGCCGCACAGGAGGGACAGATGCGCGATTATCGGGTGTAGAACGATGGAAAGAAAATATAACCGGGGAGGATGGAGAGCCCATTCTTTGGAAGACTCCGATTGCGTCAGATTCGGCGAACCGGGAATTTTATCACAACAGCAGGGGCGAGCCAAATTTGATCGGGATGGTAAAGATGTGGCCCACGCCGAAAGCGCAGAATGCGAGAGGAAACGGAGAAAGGCATGGAAGCGGAGGCCCGAGCCTGGATGTTGCTGTGATGATGTATCCGACGCCGACAACGGGGGCCGGTCTCTGTGGAGGGACGGGGAACTTCCAGCAGTTGAAGAATCTGGAGGCGCGTGGGAAAATCACGGAGGAGGAGCGCCGGAGCATGGCGGCGGGGAACGGCGGGCAGCTCAACCCGGACTGGGTGGAGTGGATGATGGGCTTTCCGCTTGGATGGACAGAGGCATGAGCGCCCCTGGGTATTGGATGCCGGAGCCGGACGGCGTTCCTCGTATCACGCAAAAGCGAGAGCATCGGTCTGACCGGTTGAAATGCCTCGGAAACGCCGTAGTTCCGCAGCAGTTTTATCCGGTATTTCAGGCTATAGCAGATATAGACGCCCGCCTCGCCTGGAACACCTGCGCACCGATTCTGAGCGAGCGAGAAATGGAGATGCTCAATGGAAAAGAAAATCCTTGATGTAACGTGTGGATCTCGGACGATTTGGTTCGATAAACACCATCCGGCGGCGATCTACTGCGACAAGCGGCGGGAGAGCATGACAGGGATATGGAAAAGCACAAACGGCCAATCTGAGCGCAAGTGTATCATAGATCCTGATATCCAGTGCGATTTCACGGATTTACCATTTGAGAACAACTCTTTTCCCCTTGTTGTGTTTGATCCGCCGCACCTGCGCAACGTGGGTGAAAACTCCTGGACTTACAAAAAGTATGGACGGCTGGAGGAGAACTGGCCGCAGATGCTCCACGATGGGTTCCGGGAGTGCATGAGGGTTCTCAAACCCGATGGGGTGCTGATCTTTAAATGGGCTGAAACGCAGATCCCGGCTGCGGAGGTCTGGAAAGCTATCGGGCAGAAGCCCTTGTTCGGGCATCACAGCGGGAAAAAGATGGGGACGTTTTGGGCGTGTTTTATGAAGATTGAGATGCAGGAGGGGATGGAATGAATCCAATTTACGAACCGAAGGGGAAGGCAAAGGAATATGGGGACTACGCCCTAAACATCTATACCGGGTGTCCTCACCGCTGTTATTACTGCTTTGCGCCAAGCGTCCTTCGCCGTGACAGAGAGAAGTTCCATACGGATGTCCAGCCTCGTGAGAAGATTGTGGAGGCAACGAGGTCGCAGCTTGAGAAAGATCATATCACAGGGAAAACCATCCACCTGTGTTTTACCTGTGACCCATATCCAACCGGCTATGACACCACACCGACAAGGGAGATCATCCAGGTTTTGAAGGAACACGGGAACCATGTCCAGATTCTCACCAAGGGCGACGGCAGCCGGGACTTCGACTTGCTGGATGGTAAAGATTGGTACGGAATCACCTATGATGGCTCTTATGGCGGAATTTATATGCCGAGCGACCGATGGGCAGACATCTACGAGGCGCGCGGCAGAGGGATTAAGACGTGGTGTTCGTTCGAGCCCGTAATTGATGCTGACCGAGTGCTGGAGGCCATTGAGAACTGCGCCGACATCCTGGATAGAGTAAAAATCGGGAAATTGAACTACTATCCATCCAAAATAAACTGGGTGGATTTCGGACGGGCGGCTGAGGCGTTATGCCAGCGCCTGGGCTTGGATTACTACATCAAGGACAGTCTACGGAAAGAAATGGAGGCTCAGCCATGATGACGCTGGAAGAAGCGATTAAAAACCGGGAGGACTTCCTGAAATATTTGGAGGGGATAGGCCGGAAGTCAAGACCTGAATGTGCGGAGGCCGTTCGATGGTCTGTAAAGGCGCTTAAAGCTCTACGCCCCGTCAGCCGGGAACAAGTGGAGAAGGTGTTTCCTGGGTGCCCTAAATGCAGATATGAAGATGGCAAAGAACCTATGGACATTTATTACCCAGATGGATGGGATAACGGAATTGGTTTTGAATACGGAAAAGCAATTTTCTGCCCGGAGTGTGGTCGCCCGTTAACGGACGAGGCTGTGGACATCAGACTGAAAGAATTGGAGGCGCTGAAAGATGCATGAATTTTTGTTGCTTGCAGGAGCTTTGGCAGTTGCAGGACTATCCATGTATGGGATTGTAATAAACGTTCACTATCTTTGGATCACAAGAGAAAAAACCGATGTTAAAAAAGAAATGATAACGGATCTCGAAAAGAGATTGCGGGAGGCGCTGAAAGATGCGGATGATTGATGCAGACGAATTAAAAAATCAGATTAGGCACATGCCACGAACTATCAATCCAGATTTAGTGCAATATAGCTTAGTTAAAGCGATTATTGAGAACATGCCCACCCTCACCCCGCCGAACGAGTGGGTGAGCGTGGAGGAGAGTCTACCGGAGGAAAAACAGAGGGTTATCGTGCGTTGCGAGCGCGTTGGAACGTCTGTAGGCTGGATTTTGTGGGGTAACTGGATGACGGACATTGGGCCCGGTGCGGGTAAAGTCACCCACTGGATGCCCTTGCCCGCACCGCCCGGTAAGGACAATAATGTCCCTGCCAAAACTCCGAACGAGCCGCTGACACAGGAAGACATAGATAAAATGCACTTTGACCGCGTCTGGATTGATTATGGATTGGATGACTCTGGCGAACGCTGCGGGGAGGACGGTGTCATTCTGTACGGGAAGCTGTATTCCATCGATACGCTCGACGGATCGGCTTTTGAGGATCTGCTCCTGAATGCCTGTGATGGTGAAACTCTGGGGCGTCCCAGTGGAGATTACACCGTGTACCGCCGCCCGCCGGAGGGAGAGGAGAACGCCTGATGTCAAACTGCAAACTATGTCTTGCGGATTGCGCTTTTAAGGGGAATGACATGAAAAAGGGAAACTGCAAAGGCTATATACCTATGAGCAACGCCGACCGCATCCGGGCCATGAGCGACGAGGAATTGTCCGAATTTATCAGCCGCATAGAAATTGGAGATTTTGGACAGCAGGTTTATGGAAAAACATTTTGCGATATGTGTAAGGGCCAGTACAAATGCGATGATTGCAGATTGTGGTGGCTCCAACAGCCAGTAAAGGAGGACACCTGATGGACATTGAGAAGCTGATTGAGCGGCTGCGCACTGAAAGCCTATTTGCAGATAAGGCCAGTCTTGAAATCATGGATTTGTGCATGGAAGCCGCCACCGCCCTCTCCACGCTCCAGCTCGAAAACAAGAAGCTGCGGGACGAGCTGGAACGAATGAAGAAAATCATGCGAGAGCACGGGATAATGGTTATTCCGTCAAAATATCCAGGTGTACGGTCGGAATGGAATATTCCGAAACCGCGCGGCAGAAGGAAAACTGACATGAAACGGCATACTAAACCGAGCCGTAAGAAGGATATGATGAAACTGATGAATGCACCAATGACACGTGGGCACGCAGAGTGTTGGCTCCGTTTATATGCCGTCGAGGACATCTTGGGCGACGAGTACGACCTAGAGTGACTCAAAGAACTTATAAAGCAGACAGGAGGGGCGAAACCTATGAGGCTGATTGATGCAGACGCAATTAAAATCAACTACGGAGGACTTGCACATATCGGACCATATGACTACGAGGAGATCTCAAAATATTATTTAGATCAGATCAAAAAGCAACCAACTGTAGACGCCGCGCTTGTAATCAGGTGCCGAGAGTGCAAATATGGCAAAAAATCTGCTTGTATGCCAGGAATGGTATATTGCCAAGCTATCCACAAATACAAAACTCAAAACGGATATTGCGATGAGGGGGAGCAAACAATAAAACTAATCGATGCTGACAAGTTAGTTTTCTCAAAAGCCAAAGGCATTGGAGATATTGTAAATCGGAGGCAAATTGAATCGATGGAAGCAATTGATCCTGTACATGCCGCCGGTGGGTGCTATTGCCGAGAATGTAAGCAAGGCCAAGACGCTCGTGAGTATCCAGGCATGATATATTGCAAGGTCGCCTACGGATATAGGAGACAAAATGGATTTTGCAGCGCAGGAGAAAGAAGGGAGAAACGTGATTGACATACACCCGACTAGATGCAATATCTGCGGGGGGGGGACTGTAATCTACACATCTAATTCCCAAATCTATGGTCGTGAATACGGAAGCGGATATTGCTACCTGTGTGAAACTTGCGGGGCATATGTAGGGACACATAAGCCCAGACCAAAAGAAGCGTTGGGGCTCCTGGCAGACGAGAGTATGCGTAAAGGCAAGATGATGTGTCATGCTCTGTTTGATCCTCTATGGAGAGGAAAGAAGAAAGCGCATAAAAAACGCAAGGACCTATATAGGTGGCTTTCCAAACAAATGGAAGTGCCCATTGAAGATTGTCACTTCGGATATTTTGATCTATCCCAATTAAGAAAAGCGTACAAAATTCTCCGATCTGTACAAAGTCAAAAAATGGCGTATGACAACTGCGGGAATATTTATTTTAAGGAGCAAGAGGGCTCATGAAGTTTAGGGACTCTTAAATCAAACTGTAGTTACAATATCTGACAGTAAAAATGAAAGTTTTGACCTCAAACAGGAGAAAACGAAATGAAAGCTAGAACTCCACCATCAGCAAAACTTAGCAAGAAACAAATAGATTTAATCGAAAAAATGTCTCACGAATTGGCTGAAGAAGCCTTGAAACGGGGGCAAAAGAATCTTATGCGTAGATGGTTTAAGCTCATGTGCGTTGCGTTACACAACACATATGGATTCAGCACAAGCCGTCTAGCTGTTGTTATCCAAGAGATAGACAAACTTTCTACCCAAGCAGAAAAAGATGAAATTTTTTGGGAACATGTTGACCGCGTAGTGATCGATGAGCTCAAGATGTCTTTTGATAAGGAGGGGGAAGATTGATAAAAAAAGAAGACCTTAATCAATACAGAGACATATGCGCAGAAATAGAGGAGATAAAAAAAGAAGCGCTACTCCCTGTTGCGGATACAGTGAGGGGATCATCAGAAGAATACCCCTATACTGCACACACTGTAAAGATACAAGGAGTCGCGCAAAACGAAAGGGCTAAAAACCGAATAACATACTTACAAGAAAAAAAGGAAGAGATAGAACGCGTTATTGATAGGATGCCAAACAGCAGGACCCGAAGGATCGCATCTATGAGGATAAAAAAAGGAATGAGTTGGGACGCAATTGCCGCGAAAATGGGGGAAGGGAGATCGCCGGACAGCGAAAGAAAAGCTTATAGCAAAGCGCTTGAGATTGTCCTAAAATAAATTCCGAAACTTCCACAAATTCCGAAAAATCCCAATATAATAAAAAATAGAGGGTTCATGGATACGTGCTCCTTTCATGTTAGACTTCCTTTCATGTTTTTATCCTTAGTTCATGTTGCCGTACTGGAGTTGCATCGGTACGGCAGACATGCGGTAAAGAGTGTAATACCGGTGCAACTCCGGAAGGCCGCGCCAGGCGTTTGACGGTAATTGGGTGGCGTAGATTACCGGAGCCGCAATGCCGCCGCTATGCAGAGGGCGGAATAAAAATACTGCGCTATCCGGCCCAGCGCCGGAATATGGCGTTTTAGCTCAGTCGGTAGAGCGTGCGGAGAACCGCAAGACGTTGGTTTGACCCCAACAAACGCCATCTGCCTTTTCTTTTTCACATACTCTTCCTTGTTCGCAAAAGATCGCTCGAGGTTCCTCCACAAAACGGAGTCGCTACCTCGAGCGATCTTTTTCAATCGGCATTAATTTTAAGAGGGCATGCAAGGTATTACGGGAGGGCGATCCAGTCAGCCAAGCCGTGACGTATTAGATACGGAGCAATCATCTGTCGGTTGTATCTATATACGTAACCGACATTAGGGAGAGAGCAATCTAATGACTCAACATATCCTCTATCCAAAGTTAGGTTACCGCGCTTAACATCATCCAAGATTTCAAGTGCGATTTTTTTGACCGCACCAAACGCGATAACCCCATCCTGCAATAGGGTGTATAAGTCAACGCTCATGCCGTTGTGGATGTTGGTCCCCACAATTTCCCCTTTAAGGGGGAGAAGATCGTCTAGGAAGACAAATTGATTTCCGTTTCTGTCTTCTCGGAGAGGGAGGGCCCCTCTTTCGACCTGCCTTTTCAGACCGTCTAACAAGGGGCGATAATGTCCTAAACCACGGCCACTCAAATAGATGCGCATTTTATTCATTTTACTTCCTCCTCGCCTTATGCGGCGAAAAATTCTCCGGTCAGGTTATCAACATAGCCGATCTTCTGCTCGCTCTTGCAGTTCCACGCATTTGTATAAATGCGTGCAGAAACGTAAGTACGGTTCTTTCCATATTTTACCCAGTCGTTAGCTACGACTCGGTAATTCCATCCGGACTCTTTGCCGATTTCTTCGGCCGCCATCATTGCTTTTTCGGTTGCCCAAGCAGCTTTCAGGGCAACGGACATAGATACGTTTGCGCTCTTTCTGATTGCCCATGCATTTCTCATAATGTTCCTTTTATTGTATCCACGTCCTGCCATTTTTATCTTCCTTTCTTTTCTCTCCTTGTGACTAATTATATAACTATATACACTATTTGTCAATAGAAAATCAGGAAAAAATTAAAATATTTTTCAAACAAAAATCATCTGAAGAAGACATCCCAAATGAACTGAACAACAAAAAGAAAGCCCGCCCCAGGAAGATCGGGGCGGGCGATGATCGAGTTACCCGAAAATAAGATCATCCGGAGCAAGCTCCAGATACCGAATCAAGAACTCGATATCTGATTCTGGGCCCTCCGCGTGGACAGCCTCAATGGTGTCAAAATCCATAAAGACCGCAAGTGCATCGAGTTCGACGTTTTCCAACGCCTCCTCGGGGTCGATCCAGTGGTAACCGTTGTCAATACTAATTCTTTTCATGTTATTTGCTTCCTTTCTTTTAATTATTTGTTTCTTTTCTCTTCCTATAGTATATTATATAACTATATATACGGATTGTCAATAGTAAAATTAATTTTTTTAGGAAAGAGCGTGATTTTATGCCGCTATGCCCGTTAGATGGGAATTGTGTCTATAACGATAGAAGGGTATGCGGGGTAGACTATTGCCTATTTCCGGCAGGGGGGTGCCCACATGATCTTGCAAAACACCCAGGAGACAACGCGGTAGAATATCGACGGGCACTGGGAGGTATGATTGCCACTCGGGTTAAAAACGGAGCGACAGAAGAGGACGCAGAATTACGGAGATTAAGAGAGTTATTCCGCGCGAGCTTAGAGAGGCCGCGCGATAAAGGGGGCGGAAAATGGCAACTGGAAAGTACCAATATTGGCTGACTGATGAGGGTTTAACTCTTATGAGGGGGTGGGCGCGTGACGGCCTTACAGACGAGCAAATTGCCCACAATTGCGGAATTAATCCGGATACATTATATACCTGGAAAAAGAGATTCCCCGAGGTGGCCGAGGTCTTAAAAAAGGGCAAAGAGATCGCGGATTATGAAGTTGAAAATGCGCTATATAAGAGGGCAACCGGATATGACTATACAGAGGTCAGCGCAGAAAAAGGGCCGCAAGGAGAAAAGATAAAAAAGACGGTTAAACATGTACCACCGGATACAGGGGCAATAGCTATCTGGCTCAAAAATCGGAGGCCAGACAAATGGAGAGACAAGCCCGCCGAAGTGAGCCGGGGAGAGTCCAGTAACCTATTAGAGGCTATTTCTGATAGTGCAGATGAGGATATAGATACAGATGATTTACCAGAGGTTGAGTAAGAGGCAGCTTTTGGCCATGACATGGTGGATGCGCCCCGCTTTCCGTGACCTGGACGCCATTATTTGCGACGGGTCTGTCAGATCGGGAAAAACACTGTGTATGGCAGACGGCTTTTTGCTTTGGTCGATGCATACTTTTAACGGTCAAAAATTTGCCATATGCGGTAAGACGATAGAGAGCCTCCGACGTAATGTGATCCTTAACCTACAGGATTGGATGGGCGGGGTATTAACCATCCAAGAAAAACGAGCGGAAAACAAGCTGATTGTCACATACAAGGGCAAAACAAATACATATTTTTTGTTTGGCGGCCGCGACGAGTCGTCGTATACGTTAATCCAAGGCATGACTTTGGCGGGGGTTTTGCTGGACGAAGTGGCGCTTATGCCGCGCTCGTTTGTGGAACAAGCCCTTGCACGTTGCTCAGTCCCAGGATCGAAATTCTGGTTTAATTGCAATCCGGAGGGTCCAGAACATTGGTTCTTCCAGGAGTGGGTGAAAAAATGCAAAGAGCGGAAAGCGCTGCACTTGCATTTTACAATGGCCGACAACTTAGCTCTCGACAAAGAGGTGCGCGAGAGATACGAGCGGATGTATTCTGGGGTCTTTTACGACAGGTATATCCGCGGAGAATGGTGCGTCGCCGAAGGAAGAATCTATGATATGTTTGACAAAAGCAGGCATGTTGTATCTGCCCCGCCGGAGGTGTATACACAATATTACATCAGCATGGACTATGGCACTCAAAATCCCACAGCTATGTTGCTATGGGGGAAATCCGACGGAACATGGTATTTGGTCAAAGAGTATTACTACAACGGGCGGGCAAAAAGGGCCCAGAAAACGGACGAGGAATATTATAACGAGCTAGACAAGTTGGCCGGAGACCTGGCAATCCATACAGTAATCGTTGACCCTTCGGCGGCCTCGATGATCGCCTGCATCCGCCGACACGGACGATTTTTTGTAGCTCCAGCAGATAACGCAGTGCTGGACGGAATCCGCGTGACAGCGACGGCTTTAAGCACAGGTAAAATCAAAATTTGCGAGTGCTGCACAAATACCCTCGCTGAGATAGAGGAGTATGTATGGGATGACAAAGCAGCACAACGCGGGGAGGATAAGCCGCTGAAAATTAACGATCATGCAATGGACGCCATGAGATATTTTTGCATGAGAGTGCTTAAAACACAGGGCAAAGCCCGCGTCGCTAAAAATCCATATCTGAGGGGATGATAATTTGATACGCCCGGCTGGGACTCAGTTAACGCCTGATATATTGGCAGGCTGTATTACGGAGCATCGCAAAGCAATCCCGCGGCTCAACAAATTGTACCACTATTACATGGGGGATCACGACATTCTGCGCCGCGAGCAGGATAATCCATTAGCCCCAAATAACAAGCTTGTATCTCCAAATGCTTATTACATTACAACAATTGCTAATGGTTTTACATTTGCTAACCCATTGGCATACACCGGATCGAATATTGATAATTTGGTAGAAGAAAATAAACTTGCAAAAACGGCATCGCATGACGCCGAAGTTGGAGAAAATTTATCGATATTTGGGGAGGCGTACGAACTTGTATATATGTCAAAACTCCCGAGTCAGCATGTAAAGCTCAATAATTTGGACCCAAGGAATACTTTTGTTGTATACACGGATGGGATTGACCCGGAACCGCTATTCGGGGTGTATTACTACCCAATTGTTGATAATATGGGAAAATTTGACAAGTGGGGAATCAACGCCTACGATAGCCAAAATCTATATATTTATGAGTCGGAGGCGTTGGGGAACCCATCCCTTTTGTCTACAGCTCCGCATTACGCAGAGCAGGTCCCCATAGTGCAATACAAAAATAATGACGAGGGGATAGGCGACTACGAGCGTGTCAGGACGCTGATAGATGCCTATGACCGTCTACAGTCGGACCGTATAGACGACAAGGACCAGTTTGTCGATGCAATAATGGCAGTATATGGAGCAAGTGTAATAGACGATGAGGAGCAAGCGCCGGAATTCATCCGGCTTTTAAAAAATTATAGGATATTGGATAATCTTGACCCAGAAGCAAGGATCGAATATCTCAAAAAAGAACTTAACGAAACCGGAGTCGAAACACTCCGGAAGGCGCTAAAATCAGACATTTCCAAGTTTTCGCTGGTGCCAGAATTGACGGATGAAAACTTTGTTGGGAATGCCTCTGGTGTGGCGATGGAATACAAAACGTTAGGGCTAAAGTGGTTGGCAAACATTAAACGTAGGATGTTTAAAAAATCCCTTGATCGCCGCCTCCAAATTATGAATAACTATATGTCAAAATTGGGGAGGGGGTTTGTTTGGGAAGACGTTGATGTAACCTTTGACGACGCTTTACCAATTGATATAATGAGCTACTTGCCATACGCAAAAGAGGTGCTGTCGCGCAAGACGATGATTGCTTTCCTGGCAAACAAATTTGGGATCACGGATGTAGACGCCGAACTCAAACAGATAGAGTTAGAGCAAGCAGAAGCAGTCGAGAGACAGCGGGCATTGTTTGATGGAGGCCAAAAATTTGGGCAAACAGAAAATGAATGAAAAACGCTGAATATTGGGCGGAGCGCGCCGAACAAGTATTGCTTGAAGCAGAGCGGAACACAGAAAAATATCTTGTACAGATAGATGCGATATACCGAGAAATCGCAGATGAGATTGACCGCAAGATAAAAAAGATTTTTGATACTTACCGTGCAGGGATGCCAAAAGAAGATGCATCTAAATGGCTCAACCGGGACATTCCTCGCGCCAAATACGAGGCTTTGCAAAATGATCTTGCGAGGGTGCAAGACGAGAGGCTAAAAAAGCAGATATTGATGCGGTTAAACGCACCGGCCTATCGTTACCGGATCACCCGTTGGGAGTATATCAAACAGCAAATTGCCGTAAAACTTTCGGTGGCCGCCGACGCAGAAAAACGCATATCAACGGAATGCTACAGAAACACGGTTAGCCAATCCTATTTACACACGATGTACGAAATACAAAAAGGCATAGAGATTGGCTTCAGCATAGCGCTTTTACCGGAGAAAACGATTGATCGACTACTATCTAGCAAATGGCACGGGCGCAACTTTTCCGCTTCCATTTGGCAAAACCGTGGAAAAGTTGCAAATGCTGCGGCTCAGGTGCTAAAAAAGGGGATATTGAGCGGGGCGTCTATCCAGGAGATGTCAAAGGACCTGATGGGTCGGACATATACCCAGAGCATGTATAACGCAACACGGCTTATCCGGACAGAGGTCAATTATTTTTCTGGGCAAGGCGCACTGGAAAGTTATAAGGAAGCCGAAATAGACCAGTACGAATTTATAGCTACCCTGGATAGACGGACCTCACAAATATGCCGAGAACACGATGGGAGGATGTATCGAAGGAAAGACGCCACTGTAGGGGTAAATTATCCCCCGATGCATCCCTATTGCCGGAGTACCACTGCAGCGGTGATTGATGTGCCTGGGTTAGAGCGATTAAATAAACGTGCAGCGCGTGACAAAAACGGAAAGTCTGTAAAAATAGAAAATATATCTTATCCAGAATGGAAAAGGCGATACGTTGACAATGTTAATGGCAGAGGGAAAACTTGATAAAGATGCCGCTAAGCCGTAAGGCCTGGCGGTATTTTTATGCCCGTTTTAAGGAGGCAGCCGATGGAATGTCCTTATGAGGTAAACGCCAAAATCATTATAAAAATCGGTTTTAAAGCGGAAAGGAGGTGGTCCTACATCTCCCTGCGTGGGGTTATGCGCATGTCTTAGGCAGACGATAAAATGCTATTAAAACAAACGTTAAAACTAAATTGCATCCTCTGGCTGAGTACAGTGTGGTGCAACAGGAGGAACTAGATTATGAGGATTAAAAAAAGAGAATTTATGGACATTGTACGGCGCTGGAATGGCGGAGGCGAGGGGACCTCACCAACGATCGTGCAAGAAGGAGGGAGTGAAAGCCAAACAAAAAACGAAAGTACTCCTAACAATTACGATGAACTCATAAAAACCGACAAAGACTTGCAATCTTGGTTGGACACACGGGTATCGCAAGCTACAAAGACAGCCGTTGAAAAGGCACTGAATAAAGCCCGCGTAATTGCAAGCGAAACCGCCACAGAAGCGGAAAAGCTGGCAGCAATGAGCGAACAAGAACGTCAAGAATATCGGTTGAAAAAGGCAAACGAAGAAATCGCACAGCTCAAAGCCAAAGAAGCAGCCCGGGACCTGAGAGATCAGGCGCTCAAAATCGCGGCTGAAAAGAAAACCCCTGTAGAACTTGTGGAATTACTCCCGTTTACAGAGCTTAAAGCGGAAGATGTGCCAGACCGGATAAAAGCAATCAAGGCAGTATACGACCGTGCGGTCGCTGCTGGGATTTCGCAGGCGCTTTCTGGGGCGGGCACTCCAACAGGAGGAGGAGGAAAAGGAACACCGCCTGTAACAAAAGAAGAGTACAGCAAAATGTCCTATATGGACAGGGTGAAGTTTTCGAACGAACATCCAGAAGAATACAAAAATTTGATGAAAAAAGGAGTGTAATATATGCCAGGTACATACCTAAACTATCCCTTCGATGAAGACATTTTTTACCAGATGTGGCAAGAGGAACCGGATCCGGTTTTGACAGCGATGCTTGACAGCGGTGCAGTGGTAGACGACCCTACAATCGCAAATATGTTGAGCAGCAACGGAAACCAGTATACGATCCCATTTTATAATATTCTTAGCGGTGACCCTGTTAACTATGACGGTGCGACCGACATTACCGCGACTGAGACAAGCGGCGGCTACCAGTCTGGCATTGCCTATGGCCGCGCAAAAGGATTTACTGCTCGTGATTTTGTTGCGGAACTGTCGGGGTCGGACCCGATGGGGCATATCGCTGCATCGGTATCGAAATATTGGGCTAAATACCGTCAGAAAGTTATGATCGGCATTTTGGATGCAATTTTCGGGATTACCGGCTCCGGAAACGCAAAAACATGGCATGATACCCACATCCTTGACTTGTCGTCAGCTACAGCCGAAGCGCGTGTTATCGGCGCAACCGACCTAAACGATCTCGCAACTCAGGCAATGGGAGATCATAAGTCATCCTTTGCACTAGCCATTATGCATTCTAACGTTGCTAAAACTTTGGAAAATATGGAGCTGCTAGAATTTTGGAAATATACTGATGCGAATGGAATTCAGCGCCCGTTGAACCTTGCATCAACAAATGGCTATACCGTTATCGTTGACGATGGAGTCCCCGTAAAAGCAGTAGGGGGAGCGGGTGCAAACAAAGACCTTGTGCAGTATACAACGTACCTGCTGGGAACTGGATGCCTGAGAAGAGCGCCGGGAAGATTGGACAAACCGGTTGAAACGGAACGGAGTGCGGCCAAAAATGGTGGTCAGGATACTTTGTACACCCGTATCCGTGAAACGCTGCATCCTAATGGGTTCAGTTTTAAGATTCCGTCTAGCGGATGGACAGAATCTCCTACAGACGCACAGCTCTTTGCTACGGCGAACTGGGAAATCAAATACAACCCGAAGGCTATCCCGATGGCAAAGTTGATTACCAATGGATAACGCAAAAGAAATTAAGAAGCTATCGTTACAGCTGCCAGAAGTATCCGACGACCTCCTAGAGCTTATTTATGAGGACGCGGAAGAATCATTTAAGAGACTTACACATCGAGAAAGCACAACAGGATACAGTGCAGCAGTACGTGCGATAGCAGTAATTTTGTATAACCGTATGGGCCGAGAGGGGGAAACTTCTCACGGCTCAGGCGGGGTATCTATTGGTTATGATGATATTCCGAGCGCAGTAAAACATATGCTGCCATATCCTTTAGCGTCTGTCGGAGGGAGGAAACTAGAAAATGTGGAGACCTTGCCGGAAGAATAGCTTGGAGATTACCATAAGGAGGTATCTCCCAGACCAGGGGTTAAAAGATGATTTTGGGCACCCCATGCGAAACCATGAAGATGAGAAGATTATTGCGGAGGTCTATCCATATACTGATCCTGTAAAACGGCAGGCAATCGGGATAACAACGGAAAAGGCATATACAGTAATTTTCACCGGCTCATCTTTAGAAGAAGATAACGAAATTATTATTGGCGGAGAAGTCTATCAAATGGCGAGTCGAGCAGATTATACAATCGCAATGGACAATCCGTTGCAGCTAGTTGTAAAGGACACAGGGAGACGTACAAATGGATGACTTAGACAATCTTGTGGGACTGCTAAGGAACAGCAAAGCGCAAGTACGAGCGGCTCTTGACCAAGGGATATATAAAGCTGGGCTGCTTGTAGAAGGAGACGCGAAACGGCTTTGCCCAGTAGATACAGACCGACTTCGGTCGAGCATTAAGACCACACGAGGGTATGATGGGGATAATTGCGTTGCGACGATCGGCACAAATGTAGAGTATGCGCCTTATGTCGAGTTTGGAACAGGACAAAGAGGTGACCCGGCGGTAAGTCATAAACAAGACTGGCTGGGGCAACTTCCGCAACCATATTTAAGACCAGCACTCATCGGAAATACTGATAATGGTAACATTAACAAGGTTGTACAGAGCGAACTAAAGAAGGTGCTGAAATGACATATTTGCGGCCAAATGGAGAGTGGGTGTTTGTCCCTGACGCATACCAGATTAACATTATTCCAGATATCATTGACATCGCAGAAGCAGCATCAATTAATTTACAAACTGGATGGTTCCCCCAAAAGCCTAAGTATCCATCTGCTATCTTTTATTTGTTATCTTCTACTTTAGACGATTACATTTCAAACAAGGCGCGAAGAGTAACATTTACCTATTACTTCGAAGTACGAGCATTCCACGAAGCTCAAAAAGAGGAAATGGCACGTAATCTATGCAGCGCATTATCACTTATTTATGATGCCCGTAGGAGCCAATATGACGATTCGTTTGAGACTTCTACGGGCACTTATATTAAGCGGATCACATTCAAATTTAAAGTTAAGTTAGGAGAGTGATTTTATGGCATCCACACCACTTGATGTCCCTGTAACTCCAATTCTGGGCGTTGAAGGGCTTGTCCTCTTTCCGGTAACATCCGATACAAAAGAGGCGCTTACCACAGATGATGAAAACATGATTGACTTGTCCGAATGCGTTGTGTCCAAAGCGTATGCGCCGGAGGTCGCAGAAGGGGACTTTTACAGTTCCAACAAGAAGCAGAAGGCTGTTAAATCCAATAAGGGCGGTACAGTTACGTATGTTATCCCATCGATCTCTCCGGCGCTGAAAGAACGAGTCCTTGGAGCGAAAAGGAATACTGCCGGGGCAGTTGTACAGGGGTCGAACGACGTATCCCCTGAGTACATTTGTGCTCACAAGATCAAGTTGACGGATAGTGTTTGGGTCCTGGAAAAGATTGCAAAGGTAGTTTTTGCAACACCAACTGAGAACGCAGAAACCGAAAATGAAAGCATCAACTTCCAAACTGCGGAATTGGTTGGCACTGTTGTTCCTTTGAACTACGAGGTAGCATTTACTGGAGGGAAAGCTGGAGGCGGCTTCTTGTTCAGTGTTGCAAGTGATGAAGAAGAATATGCAGACCTTGAATCGACGTGGTTTACGAAAGGAACATCGGGAATTATCGCTGAGGTCGGGGGATGAAATCAATAGGCGGGAGAAATCCCGCCTAATCTTTTTAGGGGGCAAACATGGGGTTACAAGAACTTAGACAACCATATAAAACAATTACAATTCAAGGCAAAGAAATGAAGTTGAGGCTTGACCTAAATGCACTTGACTATCTGGAAAGGACTTGCGGAGGGATTGAAAAGGCAACCGGTGCAGGAGATATAAAAAACCAAAAGCACCTTATTAGAGCGTTTTTGCTTTGCAATTATCCGGAGAATGCAGAAGTGTTTAATTCGGATAAAATTGAGGGGCTTAAACCAAGCCTCTATGAAATCGGGGAATGGTTTGACCCTGAGACAATTACAGCGGTATCCACGGAACTATACAAGATCGCGCTTGAACAAATGGCCCCTCCGGAGGGTGAGAATCGCCTGGGGGAACAGATGGTGGAAGCGGCGGTAGCTGCGATTGGAGCGCTCTTGAAGTTATGTGGACAGGAGAACTTGGAAAAAGCATTGAAAGTTTTTGGGCTTCCAGCCCTAGAGAAATCCTGTTGAGGGTCAACAGGTATGTCGAGATCAAGTACGGAACCAGTAAAAAATATAAAGGGAAGGAACTGGTTGTAGGAGGCAAGAAATATGTACAGTATCAAACCCTTGCGGACCTACAAAAAGACTTCCCAAACGTGAAATGAGGCTGACAAATGGCGGATAATGTTGTCGGACGTACTGTAATACAGATCGTTGGAGATACATCACAATATAACACAAGCATTGACAGCGCGGTACAAAGAACCGCAGCGCTACAAGCAAAAGAAAAAGAGTTATCACGCGACTTGCAACAGACCAGACAACAGCTAGAAATGGCTGCAAAGGTCATGGCAAACAACACTTCCGCCCGTGAACGGAATACAGCCGCAATACAGAGGGCAATTGCACAGTATGGGCAGGAGTCTACGCAAGTTCAAAGGCTACAGAGGGTAAAAGCATCGCTTGAACGCGCCCAAGAGCAAATTAATCAGAGACTACAAATATTTCAGAATAGAGAACAAGCACTCACATCACAATTATCTGCGGTGAATCAATTGCTGAACCAACAAGCAACGAACACAAATCGAGTTGCATCGTCCAGCAATACAGCATCCGGCGCTCTATCTACCATGTCACAAAGGCTTTCTAATATGATGAATATGATGAAAAGTCTTTTGGCAGTGCGGGCCACGCGATCATTTTTGGAAGCAACGATTGGAAGCTTGTCCCAGTTTGAGCAATACGAAACCTCCTTTGCGGTTATGCTAGGCGATATGGATAAGGCTAAATCGCTTATGGAGGATTTAAAAGATTTTGCGGCTAGAACCCCATTTGAAGTCCCTGACGTAACACGAAACGCACAATTGCTCATGAATTATGGCGTTGAGTTGGAGGATATTATTACGACCCTTACCCGATTAGGCGATCTATCACAAGGATCCGCAGATAAACTCAATCGTATATCTCTTGCATACGGGCAGATGCTTACGAAAGGGAAAGTAACCGGAGAAGAGCTGCGGCAAATGGTTGAGGCTGGCGTTCCGCTCACTCAGGCCCTAGCCGATAATACGGGGAAAACTACCGCGGAATTATCGAAACTTATTGAGAAAGGCAGTGTGGGAATCCCGGAATTAGACGCTGCAATTGAGTCTTTAACTACAGGTACAGGCAAGTTTGCAGGAATGATGGAAAAGCAGTCTCAAACCCTTTTAGGCCGGTGGAGTACCTTAAAGGATAACTTAGGCCAATTCGCACGAGACATAGGAGAAGATGCGTTCGAAGAAACGAAAAGTTCGCTTGAAGACATATCAAATGAATTTGAAGAGATGAAAAAGAACGGGGACTTGTCCGAGCTGTCCAAAGAATGGGGGGCAGTATTTGGGACACTCACCAAAGTAGTCTTAGGATCAGTAGAGGGGCTTGTCAAACATAAAAATGCTGTAGGCGCGTTGGTGACGGTGTACGGTGCCTGGAAAGTTGTACAACAGATAACTGCTGCAACCACTGCTTATAAAGCCTTTATGACTGCAACGGAGGGGGCAACTGCTGCACAAGCAGCGCTAAACGCTGTGACTAAAACAAACCCGTTGGTTGCACTAGCAGGAGCACTCACTGCCGTAGTCGGTGGGATCATAGCATCAGTACAGGCCACCAACGAAAGTAATGAAGCCTTGAAGGAAAGTCAAGAAAAGCTCAAAGATTTGCGCACAGAACTAGAAAATATGGATTCAGTTGGTATTGAATCTGCCTCTGACCGGTTAGGGGAACTAGCAACAATAAGCGAGTCGATCATCCCCCGCATGGAGGAAATCGACCGCACGGTGGAAGATGTCTCCGCGCGGCAAAGCATGTTGGCGCAATACATAGAGACGACAAACGAGGCGTTAGGGTATGAGGCTGTCAGGCTTGACGAAGCAACCGGGCACCTGCGCATGAACAAAGATGCGATCTACGAAAAGATTGAGGCATTGAAAGCCCAGGCAGAGGCGCAGGCGGTACTTGACAAAATGAGCGAGTATAGCAAAGACAAAGTGGAAGCCTATGAAGAAATATCAAATTCCGAGGAGAGGACACGGGAAATTGAAGCAGAAATTGAAGCCCTGAAAAAGCAGCGCGACGCCTACGAAGAAAAATACGGGCAAATAGACGAGGTATCCCGCAATCATATAGATCAGTTAAAGCGGGACTTGGAGACGGAAAAAACTATACGGGCAACCCAACAGGATATTATTAATGGGGTGCAAAAAGGTATTGACAGGTTATCGGATAGCTACCAGGAGTACGCAGAGACAGCGGGTGACGCGCAGGAATCCACAGAAGCCATGAATGATTCCTTGATGAACACAGATGAATTATTTGCTAACTTAGAGAACAGCGAAAAACGGCTCAAATCTTTAGCCACTGCACAGAAAGAAGCGGCAGATGGTGAAAAGTTCTCCATCAGCACCCTCAAATCTTTAGGAGAAAGCTATTCACAGCTCATGCCTTATATTGAAGAGTATATGGCAGGGCTGATTAACGAGAAAGAACTTATTGCACAATTCCCGGAGCTCTATCAGCAGGAAAGCGCGGAATACAGCGCAACCATGATGGAGAAATACAAGGACAACGAAGAATTTTTCTCAAATCTTCAATCGAAAAATGCAGAGCTGTTTACACAATTAGCACAAGATTATCAAGGGGATTCCCGAAACTGGAAAACTCTTGCCCAGGCAAAAGGAGACATTGAGACAAAGCTCATTACGCAGCTCTCTGAAAAGTGGCAAGAATATTACCGGCAAGTAGGAGGAAATGCCACAAAGACCGTTGAGGCTATGCAGCGACAGCTATCGGAGCTTGATAAAGCGGCACAGGGGCCAAAAGAGAAACAGTCTGTATGGCAAGACTGGGATACTGCAAAAGAAAGAGCAGAGCTACAAAATATGATTAATCTCATGAAGCCTTTAACGGATTTAGAGGGGGCGACGTTTGAACTTAACCTTGAAGACTTCGATATTGATGCAGCTACCAAAAAGGCGGAAAAAGCAAAAAAGGATAGTGAAAAAAAGGAAAAGACTTGGCAAGAAAAGCTGTATGATGAACTCAAATATAAGCGAGAGATGGAGCTTATAAGCGAGCAGGAATATCTTGACGGCCTTATTAAAATTCGCGATAGCTACTATGGGAAAGATGAAGAAAATTATCGCAAATATAGCCAGGAAGCCTATAAACTGCAAAAGCAAATGGATAATGACAAAAAAGAGGCGCTGAAAAATGCTTTTGAATCGCAATTAGACCTTGCGAAAGAATATTATGATAAGCAAAAAGAATTAGTCGAGGAACAGGCAGAGGCAGAAATTGAGGCGATCAACAAGGAATATGACGCTCGATTAGAACGCGCAAAAAAAGACTATGAAGCCGAAAAGGAACGTGTTGACGGTATCATTGACGAATTGCAGCGCGAAATCGATGCGAAGAAGCGTGCTCGTGAAGAAGAGAAGCTGAATGATGACCTGTCATTTGCACAGAATCGCATTCAGACGTTGCAGACACAAATCCAATATGCAAGGTCGCCAGAAGAAAAAGCCGAGCTGGAAAAAGAATTAAAGCGCCAGCAAGAAGAGCTAAAAGACCTCACCGTTGAAAAAGAGGTCAGTGAGTTGGAGGCGGAGAAACAGCTACATGAAGATCGGCTGTCCAACCTTGAAGAAGAATATGAAGCGGAAGAAAAGTATTTGGAAGAAAGACGTGAAAAGGCCCTGACCGCCGCAGAGGAAGCCAGGGACCAAACGTTAAAGATTCTCGAGGATTCATTCAATTCTTTCGAGGCTGGGCTATATCAGATTTACGGATATGTTAACCAAGAGACACTTTCCATCGGACAACGATTTGCAAACGTCACCAACGATGCGTTAAAGTCTGGGTTTGATACTGTAAAAACACAGGCTCAAGCCACGATTGACGCAATGGTCGCAAAGGTACAAGATGCGGTCGCACGCCTATCAACGGCCATTGAACAAAGCAAACGGGCGTATCGACAGGGCACAAGTATTGCTTATAGCAGCAGTGATAACCGCAGCATGACGGTCACAAATAACATTGCTCGCGGCCTCACCGAAGGGCAGGTTGCCCGACTGATGGACAGGCAAGCGGAAAGATTGCTATATGGAAGGAGATGATTCATAAACCTAACAGCTGCTTCTTTTTGGTATTAAACTCATCCGCACTCAAGATTCCCTTCTCTTTTAATTCCGCAAGGCGCTCTATTTCGTCATATATATTTAACTCCCCTGGGTGATCGTTATCTTTAGGCACTGGAACAAATTGTGTTAATTGTTTGGATAGTTCAGCTTCTATAAGATGCAAGTTCTTTTCGTTTTTGCCTAGATCAAATGCACCTCCAAACATTGCACCTGTTTTAGGAGTAGACCTAAACGTAACCTTGGACCCTAAAGCACCTTCTGATGTGACAGCAACTGTTATAAGCTCTCCCCAAGAAAATAAACTCATACTGGCTTTTAAATACACTGTTTTAAGTATGTCGTCGTATCTATCAACCGTGAAACATTCCTGCCACAGTTTCCTTGATTGACAAGCAAGCTTTAATGCCTCATAAGTGTCTTCTGGCGTATATGGAACCTGTATTGTGTGGCTATGGTCAACTATACTCATGATAATATCTCCTTAACAGTTCATTGTTTGTTCACATTATAAGGCTTTTCGACAAATTCTGCAAGAGAAAAAGAAAATTTTATTAAATAACAAGAACCGCACTCCATCAGGAGCGCGGTTTTCTTGTGCGCAAAATAAGAAGGTGGTGTATATGGAAAAAGTCACCTATATATCGGATAACGGGTTATTTATCGTTTTTGACGAGATAGGCCCCTATTTATTATCTAGCATAGACACAATGGGAGTAGGAAGCATAGAAGATAGCGATATGTCCATTGGAGGGATATATAACACCTATATGTCTGGATATGACCAGCGAAGCGTTCCAATGGAGATTGCGATTCTAGGAGGGGAAAAGAAGGGCTGGTTTGATCTTGGTGGATTACAGCAAATGAAAATCAAGCTGGCAAACACCATTGACCTTAACTATCAAGGGAAATTGGTGTATGAAAATGAAACAGGAGCATATTCTTTGCGGGGAAGATTTACTGAAATTCCGTCAGGATTTGACCGAATTGGAAGTAACGAAAAGTTCAATCTTATCTTCCAGTCAACAGAAGAACCAAAATGGAAAGAGCGAAATGAAAGAGTCGTACGAATGGGGTCTGTCATAGGAGGTCTATCTTTTCCGCTTGTGATAGACCCCGTGGTTGAATTTGGGACATACTCGACCGAATTTGTTGTAATAAATGATACATACGACGATCTCCCTGTGCGAATTGTTGTAATTGGTGCGGCTGAAAGTGTGACTGTTACAAATGAGAGTTCTGGGAAATACATGAAATTCAATCGTCCTATAGACTCCGACCAACAGTTGGAAGTTGATACTGAAAAAGGAACTGCGGTCATTAAATCGGCAGCTACCGGCCAGGTAATCGAAAACGCTAGCCATTACCTTACATTGGATAGCGATTATTGGTATTTGCAGAGGGGACGCAACGTTATTAATTTGGACGGAGGCGGACAAACTAATCATCCATTGGGATACATGTTCTGGAGGAAACAGTACGGAGGAGTGTAATGGATATAAGAGTATTTAAGCCTTTGTCTGACTCGTCAACGATTGAAAGTGGACAGCTCGGCAAAATCAATCCGTACACTGTAACATGGACAGAAAACCTTTATGAGCCTGGTACATGGTCAATGAATCTGTCTGCGCTAGATACCTACGCAGAAACATTACAACAGGATAATATCATCAGTGTAAGAGGGAACAATGTCTATTTGTGGGGGATTATTAGAGGAATAGATGATGAACGTACGTCTACATCTGCTCCAATTTCCCGCAGCGGTGACGATCTCAAGGGCTATATAAAGCAGCGTATATGTTTATATCCACTTTCGGGAAGCGACCTGGAAGGATATGACACTGTACAGGGAAGTACGGAAACGGTGATGAAGCACTATGTAACCAACAACATTGTATTTCCCTCTAACGCCAAACGGAAAATACCGAAATTTACTATTGCGACCGACCAGAAACGGGGGGCACAGGATGATAAATATATGGCGAGATTTATCCCCATCACAGAACTTCTACAGGAGGTAGGGGCTGCACAGGAAATAGGTTATCAGGTCAATATGGATATTTCAGGCGGCACGATGGTATTTGATGTGGTACAAGGAGTAGACCGAACCGCAGAACAGTCCGAACGTCCCAGGATCATATTTGACGTTGACCTATCTACTGCGCTAGATAGCCGGTTTGTGAGCGACGTTGAAAACTACCGCAATGTGTTTTATACAACTAAAAACGGGGCGAGGTCGGAGGCAGAAGCAACAACAATCCTCGTGTGCAGAGAAAATGAAGATGAACCCGAAGGGAGGAACCGATATGAGACACAGATAGATGTAAGTGTAGACGATACCGCGGTTGATGTCGTAGGAGAAATGCAAAATCTAGCGCGCAAGGAAGCAACCAATTTTGAAAAAGACGATACCTTCACCGTGGAGTTAAACGGAAATTTTGTTTACAACCGAGACTACTTTTTGGGAGACTTTGTGACGATACGTGACCGCGTTTTAGGGAGGCAGGCAAATGTACAATTGATAAGTGTAACACATCAATGGCAAGGTATTGGCTATAAAATTACAGGAACTTTTGGGAAACCCCGAAAGTCGAATTTGCAGCTTTTGGAGCGGCAAATTAGGACAGGAGGTAAGTAATGGCGCTAGGAGAGAATTCCTTTTTTTGGGATAAACCATCGGGTGATCTCACAGAAGATGAGCTTGCGTACTACCAATACGCAGCGCAAGATTTAGCGAGCTTTTTCGAGTGCTTGTATACAACAGGCATTGCACCCCAAATGGCAGTTTCAAGCCCAGAAGATAATCCAGAGGATTACATAGGATCAAGTTTAGCTGTAACCGCCGGAACCGCATTACAAGTTGTTGTCTCTCCGGGGGTAGGCATGATTAAGGGGCGCGGGTATATAGCCAGTTTGCCGATCCAACTTTCTGTAGCAGCAGGAGAAACAACAGATATTGTCCTTAGGATGGACCTGCAAAACGAAAAACCCGAAATTTACGTAGCAGCAAAGCAGCGTGAGGGAAACGCATCTTTAGAAAACAATTTGTCGCACGAATCGTTGAACTATGAATTGGCGTTAGCGACGGTTGTCGTCCCAGAAAAGTCCACTGCGGTAACAGCTTCAATGATTACGGATCAGCGTTTGAATACCAACGCACACCCCACAGACGGAGAACCGTTAGCAGGGTTGATGAAAAGCATCCCAGGAGTAGATACTAAAGGCATTTGGGAAGATTATACAAACCTTCAAGCGTCCATAAATAACCAGTGGAACAGTTTTTTATCGGATAGCTCAGAAGAGTTTAACACCTGGTTTGAAACTGCTCAAAGCGTTATTAGCGAAGATGCAGCAGGGGAACTTCTCAACTTAATTACGGAGCTACAGAGTAGCAAGACTGATAAAATCGACCATCAGCTGAAAACATACACAGACCTTAGCCAAATTGGATTGACGGTAGGGAGCGAGACCATTGAGAGCATCTGTGAAGCTTTGCCGGATGCGTCGATGCTTGTATATGCAGTTGGAAGTACGAATAATGGAAGCATCTATCCCAAATATCTTCCGAATCAAGCAACACAGTACGGATTGATGGAAGTCATCAGACGGGAAATCACTCGTGTGGTCATGCATTATGTTCCAAAAGTCGAAACAGAGACGCAGATGCCTGTGGAATACATCGGAATGGCCTATCAAGACAGCGGTGTATGGCATTGGTCGGGCTGGTCCGCCGACGCTCCCAGTGTCAATGGCTTCACGTTTGCTGTCTCCGATACAGAGCCGAGCAATGCGCCAGCGGGGCGTATTACGTTCGTATATGAGGCATAAGGGGGGATATGAATGCCGATTTATGTTCCGGACAACAGCAACGTCTTGAAGGAATTAAGCCCGATTATGGTTACTACACCGGATAATGTGGTACGAGAAATAGCAGAGGGGTGGCATACGGGGGAAGATAAAGTAAGTCGGTTGGTGTATGAAAACATAAAAGAACCTGTAAACTTGACTTTTAATCGGGTCTCGGTAGATAAAAATATGATTTCAGTGTGGGAGAAAAGTCCAGTTGAACAAAATAAACACCAATGGGTATTAAGAACTTACGATAAGGGTTCGACACACGTTTACGACGAGGCCGGTTATTTATTTTTAGACATTGAGCCCCCGATTTCCGCTCATAAAGGAGATAAATTAATATTCAACAATGTATACTTTTCCTTTGAGAAACAGGGAAGCAACAGTTCGTTTGAGGTGTTTTTTACTTTTGATATTGGCGGGATAACAATTGGAGAAGTAACGGTCACATCAGATGATTTTCCTTCTGGTAAGACACAGACTGGATTTACACGAAACTTTAAAGTAATTTTAGACCATGATATGGAATTATCACAACTCCGTTTAAAAGGGATAATGACTACCGCTTATCGCGACTCCACGATGTGGGTGATATTCAGAGACAATTTAAAAGATAATATGCTTGCTAAACATCCAATTGTATGGGTGGCTTGAATAGGAGGAAACAATGACATTAACTTTTTTAGATCAATCAACACTCGCTTTGTTAGGCGCACAGGGAACGGAAGAATATATTGACGGACAGCGTTGTAAGGCTATCCGGTTTTGCTTTAATGCGGAAACCTACCAAGACCCCCAACTGCGTGAGAGCTTTTGTAACACCGAAAAGACACAGACGATGACCATTGATGATGGTTCTCCCATTGAAGGATATACGGTCTTGGTGAAAACCGTATATGAGGGCGGCCAGATCAAAGTCATCATGGCGAAAAACATGGATACACAGGTCACAGAGTTGCAAGAACAAGTTGCAGCACAGCAGGAAGCGATTTCTATTTTAATGGGAGGGACAAACAATGGCTGAATTTGACAGGGAAAAACTAATTACCGAAGCGAAAACAAAACGGGCACAGATCGAGGAAGCCGCAGCAAACCTGACGGATGAACGAGCCAGTGACCGGGCGTGGATGTTTCCGGAATGGGATAGTGGCAGCCATACATATGCCGTTGGGGACCGTGTACAGTTTGAAGAATTGCTATATCGCTGTTTGACGGCTCACACGTCGCAGGACAGCTGGAAACCGGGTGCAGCGCCGTCTTTGTGGGTAAGGATTGACGACCCGGCGATCGAATGGCCGGAATGGAGGCAGCCGGTAGGAAGTACAGATGCATATCCAAAAGGTGCGAAAGTCAGCCATAATGGGAAACATTGGATCAGTAATGTAGACGCGAATGTTTGGGAGCCGGGCGTTTATGGATGGACGGAGGCGGAGGAAGAATGAACATTAAGCAGCATCCCAGCCCGAACTATGGCAGCCGCAACGGTTGGAAACCGGATATGATCGTCAACCACATCACTGCGGGGAGCACAGCAGCAGGAGCGCTTGCTACGCTATGCAATCCTGCAAGGGAAGCTTCGGCGCATTTCGTCGTTGACAAGGACGGAACGGTCTATCAATTGGTAGCGCTTGACCGTGCGGCCTGGGCCAACGGCACCAGCAACGTTGCCACAGACAACCGATATTATGGGCGCTCTAAGCTGGCAGCAGTACGGGACCGGCGGGTAAACGCCAATCTCTACACCATCAGCATTGAGCATGTCTGTGTGAGCGGCGGGACTCTGACCACGGAACAGCTTGCAGCAAGCATCGATCTGCACCGGTACATCATCGGGGAAGTAAAACGTCTCTATGGTGTCGCCATCCCGGTTGACCGGGCACACATTGTCGGGCACTGCGAAATCAATCCGGTGACGAAACCGAATTGCCCGGGCAAGGATTTTCCATATAACAGAATCTTGGAGGGATTACAAAACGTGGCTATTACAAGCGATACCAGCGGGACAGTAAAAATCAAACGCGGCGGCTACTACACGGCGAAGTTTTCCGGCGCCAATGCGACCCAGATTCAGGTGACCGCAGGGACAGGGGATGTAGTGACCATCGTGCCGATCAACCGTGGAGAGGACAAGCTGGCGGCAATCGTACCGATTGGAAAACCGGGGGATATGACGGGCATCTACACCACCGCCCCGGGCGGACAGCCGGTGAAACAATTTGCCGCACAGATTGTATAAGGAGGCGGTTCCAATGGAGTGGATTGAAAACTATGGCCCGCAACTGTTGTATTGGGCTTTGACGGGTGTTGTAGGCGCTTTTGCCGTATGGGTATGGCGTAAGATCAAAGCACAGAAGGTAGAGCAGGACGCAATCGAAGACGGCGTAAAAGCGATCCTGCACGACCGTATCTACCAGGCGCATCGCTATTACACGGAACGGGGATATTGCTCGTTGGACGACAAGAAAAACATCGAATATCTATACCGCCCATATGAACGGTTGGGCGGAAATGGGACAGGGAAACAAGCGTATAAAGAAATCATGGGATTGCCAACGGAACCAGAAAAGGAGGACTGAATAATGGAGACTATTGTACTGTTTTTGACCCTGGCCGTAACGGTGGAAGGTCTAGTGGAATATGTGAAAAACATCATCGAGGGAGAGCGTCGGGCGGTAGTCATCCAGCTTTGCGCGTTGGTTGTTGCCGTTGCGTTGTGTGTACTGGCCAGGGCGGACATTTATGCGTCTTTGGGAGTGACTTTTAGTGTGCCATACGTTGGATGCGTATTGACCGGTATTTTTGCAAGCCGGGGAGCGAACTATGCGTCTGACATCCTCGGGAAATTGCAGAGCAGCGGCGGCAAATATGCGGCATAAGGAGGCTGAATATGGCAATTCAAACGGTAAAAGCCATTGTCGATGGGCAGGAACACACACTTACCTATAACGTAGAGACAAAAAAATGGACCGCCTTATTCACCGCGCCAAGCAGATCGTCCTACAACGAGGAAGGTCATTATTATGATGTGACCGCAAGAGCGACGGATGAGGCGGGAAACGTAAAAGAAGTTAACTCATCCACCGAAGGGGCAATCGGCGAAGCGCTACGGCTGGAAGTGAACGAGCATGTAAAACCAACCGCCACGATCACCGCGCCCGGCGAGAACGCGCTGCTCACGGACAACACGCCGGAAATCACAGTCCAGTTGCGCGACGATGACAGTGGTATCAACATCGATACATTTTTGCTCGAGATCGACAGCAACCCGGCGATCGGAAGCGACTCTCCGGGGGTATCTACGGAATCTGTATCCGGAGGATATGATGTTGTTTACACGCCACAAGAGGCTCTTGGGGACGGCGCTCATACGATCAAAGTAAACGTATCCGACAACGACGGAAACGCAGCAGACACGGTTACGCGATCGATCAAAATAGACACGACGCCGCCGTCTTTGGACATCACAAACCCGCCGGATAACTTTGTTACAAATCAAAAAGTAATCACGTTTGAAGGGTCGGCATCAGACGCAAGCGGAGCTCCGACGGTCACTATGCTGCTAAACGAAAAAACCGATCAAGGAGAAGTCACGCTAAACGGAGAAGGAAAATTTACCAAGCAAGTCACGCTCGAAAATGAAGGGGTCAACTATGTAGACACGACCGCAACAGACAAAGCGGGAAAAACTACCACAATCAGGCGTACGATAATCCTTAACACGCATGCTCCTGAATTTAAAACAGTGACACTTACGCCGAATCCGGTAGATGCAGGAGCCACGTGCCAAATTGATATAACCTTTGAGGATGCAAACGAAGAGGCGATGAATGGGTAGCGTAGTAAAGGTATGGGGAAACGCCGATCAGTACAGCCTTATATTTAAACAAGAGGAAGGTGGGGTCTGGCGGGCGTCGGTCCCCACCGATTTGGCGGACGGGCAATACGCGTGTGAGTTTTGGGCGGAGAACGCCATAGGGGAGCAGGCGTATTGGTCAGGTATCCTGTACATACAAGATAGTCGACTAGTCTGCATCCATTTGGAAGAGGACCCATACCAAGTGATCTTATTGCCAGAGCGAATCGAAGCCAAACTGGAAAACGACCGGTACACAGTGATTTTTAAAAGGGGGTGCTGCTGTGCTGCCAGTGTATAAGCGCGATTGGATTTTAGGCGAGGATAAATACATCGAACTAGAGGTGCACAGCAAACAATCAGGCCCGATTGTTATCCCGTCGGCATCGTGGGAATTGAAAAAGAACATGGACGCCGATCCGGAACAAGCCGGAGCGTGCGAGATCGACGGCGCGCAGATCAGCGTATTGGTAGAGCCGAGGGAAACGGGCGTCTACACGCTGGAAATCACGTATGAAATACCGCCGGAAACACGGAAAGTGCGGGTGATCCTAAATGTCCATTAGGATCACGTCCGCACAGATCATCCCGAATCCTGCCTCTACCGGTCAAGGATGCTTAATCTCGATAGGGACAGAAGAATATGGAGTGCTGAAAGAGTCTTCTGGGGCGGTCCTTTACGATAGCACCGGGACAGAGCTCCACACAGCGGACAAACAGGACCATACAATCCCATACGCCGGCGCGCAGATCGATCAAGCGATAGGAGGACTATTATCATGGACAACAACGTAACAAGAGCGGCTGGCCCCGGCGGGAAATACCTGTTGACGCATACCGGGGAGGAAGTGGATGCTGCTGTAGAGGGTTGGCAGACTGCGCAGGCACAGGCGGACGCAACCGCCAGCGACATCGCGGAAGGAAAAAAGGCGATTACCTCCGCGGGATTGGTAACAGGTACGATGCAGGCAGGCGCGGCAATCCCCATTGTTACAACAGCGGGAACTGGAAGCGCATTTACGGCGACGATAGACGGCGTTACAGAGCTAACGGTTGGTATGCTGATTACGATTATCCCGCATAGGGCAAGCTCGAGTTCCACGCCTACGTTAAATATCAATGGGTTGGGCGCAAAAGAAATCCGACGCCGCTACAGCTACACAAACAGCTCAGCAACGACCGGATATACATCTTCATGGCTGTCTTCCGGCGATCCTCAGCTCTTACAATACGACGGGACTTATTGGATCGCGGTTGGCGCAAACAAACCCTATACCTCTGATTTAAGTAGTTCCGTCAGCGTGTCAAAAGGCGGTACAGGGAAAACAAGCTGGTCGTCGTACCGACTGATTTATCCGTCAAGCACCACCGCATTGACACAGCTGGCATTTCCTACGACGGCCGGCTCGTTTTTACGGCAAGGGACAAGCGGGGCGCCTTATTGGACAACGCCGGACGACGTCCGGGAAGCGATTGGAGCGGCCTCAGCAGAAGAAGTCGGGAACATCAGTGCCTTGCTTGATGAGATCAACGGGGAGGTGGTCTGATGGGGAGCATTGCAGACAAGCTCAGCAAGCTTATGGAGACAAAAAGCGCTATAAAGTCGGCGATTACCGCAAAAGGCGTAACCATATCAGATAGCGACCCATTTTCCAGCTATGCGGGAAAAATCGCACAGATTGAAGGTGGGGGTGGAGGAGAAGGAACAGTTGGATTAGTAGATGGGACAATTACGAGCTACTCAGGAGACGAATCATATATTAGATGGTATGCGTTTTATGGATGCGAAAATCTCGAATCTGTAAGTCTTACGAAGGCGATAAGTGCAGGAAATAGCTCGTTTTACAATTGTTCTAAACTTAATATTTTGGATATGCCAAATTTAGAAAACTCCGAAGATCGCGCATTTTATGGATGCGATGCTCTTGTATCGGTTAATATGCCAAAACTTAAAAATATATCAGAGTGGATGTTTTTTAGCTGTGATAATCTCGCGGAAACAAATTTTAATTCTGTAACAGAAATAGAAAGTTACGGATTTAGGAACTGTCCCTCTTTATCTTTAATAATTCTTCCGTCCGCGGTAAGTATTGGGAAAAGTGCCTTTGCATCATGCTCTAGCCTTAAAGCGTTAGTTCTTCCTGGGGATCAATTTTGCGTTCTCGAAAGTATAGATGCACTAGATTCAACCCCAATTGAAAGCGGAGAGGGATACATCTATGTACCTAAAAATCTAGTAAGCAAATATGTGCACGCAGCTAATTGGACAAGATTCGCCGACCAAATCCGGGCGATTGAGGATTATCCGGATATTGTCAATATCATAGCTACTATGGAGGCCGCGGCATGATTAAAACAGAGACGATCACCATCGGAGGCAAACAGTTTACGCATACATACTCTACTGCCGGTTGCTACATCGAGCGAGACGGAGAACACTATGCAGATGCAATCGACCCAATTGACAGCGGGCGGACGTACACGGAAACTGACATCCCGATCAAAATCGAAGAAGAGGACGTGTACCATACCGCCTACAACATCGTCACCGGGCAGGAGGTACAGATATGACGCCAAAAGCAGACAAATCCGGTCTTATAGGCCAGGGCGTGCCCTTCGAGCGTATCCGCCGGATCACCGGTTATTTGGCTGGCACAGTTGATCGGTTCAACAATGCAAAGCGCGCGGAAGTACGCGATCGGGTAAAACATGGATTGACTAAATAAAGAAAAGGTACAGCTATCCAAAAAACGGGCAGCTGCACCTTTTGACTTTATACTTTTTTGATTGCCCCTCCCTCTCCAACGATAGCAACGGTTTCCCAACCGGGCAAAGCTGCCGTCGTGTCCAGTTTATCAATCGGGATACGCCGGATGAGCGCATGATCCTCTTTCTCAAATATCGCATACCGATATAGCTCGGTATCGATCATACGCTCGCTTACAACCCGCCTTAAAAACGAGTCGCGGACTCTCTTACTGGCTTTTGCCGCAAGTTCTCCGCCCTCATAATCCACCAGCTCCCGCAGATCGGTGATCTCCAAAGCGTCGGCGATACGGAGCGCCAGCGCCAAAGACACTCGGCTAAAATCTTTTTCGCCGCTCGCAAGTTTCCACAGATACACCGTGGATATACCCGCGGCCTTTGCCAAAGACTTTTGGCTTACGCCTTTTTCATCGATGGCTTTCTGCAATTTTGTCATAAATCTTCCTCCTTTTTATGCCGCCGGATGTAATAATTAAAATTATCGTCTGACAGACCATCGCAGAACTCCCAACGTTTACCGATTTTTTTAAAAAAGTCGAGAAGGCGCGTCTGCTCTTCTTGGGATTTGTAGCCCAAGAATTCCTGGGTAGGCATGTCCGTCCATGCCCACTCAGAGGAATTGACCGCACGTGTCAGAACGTCAACTCGTTCTTCGACGGGGGAATATCCCGTGTAATCTCCGTCTTCCTCTGGCTGGGCATCCATAAAAGCTCCCCAGCCTCTTTTGCCGTCGGCATCGGGAGCCTCTTCACGTTCCGTTTCTTCGGCCTCGTCATCCGAGAGGTCAAAGAACTCGGAATAATCCTCGTAATCTGTAAGGTTTAGCCGGATGCCATGATCCCGGCACCACAAGACCCGATACAGATTCAGGTCTCTCATTTCTCCGGGGGCAAAGTCCTCGGAGAAAATCCATTCCCCCTCCCACTTGCCGTCGATTAAACGGTAAGCAAAAAGTGAGTAATCTTTTCCCACCCGCCAACCGGAAGAAAAGAATACTTCTCCGGCATCGGTAAGAAACCGGATAAATCCCGGCTTCACAGTAAATCCATCAACCACATCATTGCGGTCGAAAATCTCAACATCAATTATCTTTTTCATTTTTATCTTCCTTTCCTCGTTCCGTTTCCTGTGATTATACTATATAACTACTTATACTTTTTGTCAATATGAATTTTGCAAAAGTTGCGATTTTTTAAAATTATTTCATAAATCCTTGTGGCACAATAGAACGGATGATATACTTGGATTAATCCAAAGAGTATGGGTTTAAAAAGATTAAGGAGAATTAAAAATGAAAAACGAGTCAAACTCGTCGAGCGGAATAAGCGTGATCTTAGATAAATTGGGGATATATGATTTAATTGCTGTTCTGCTTCCGGGGATCAGCATCTTGACGTTTTCCGTTTTGGTAATACAATATGTTTACGAGATAGAAATAAAGGACTTACAGATAAACGAGACTTTGACTTTTTTGGTTTTGAGCTACTTTATAGGGTTGATATTTCAAGAGTTTGGCTCTTTGTTGCAGAATAAACTGATATTTCGAAAAGACAAGCTTATAAGGCACGTGTTAAATCCATCCATAAATTCCCATTTTTACTTGAGTGAAACTGAAAAGAACGGAGTCTATAGATATGTGGCAGAAAAATTAAATCTCAATACGGCTGGTGGCATCGACGCCATCATTTACAATTATTGCAAATTTTACGTTTTGGGCAGCGGAAATACCACGAGAATTGATAAGGATCAATCTTTAAGCGCGATGAGTAGAAGCCTCTCTTTGTACTTTTTGATGCTATGTATCATCGCCGTGTCCAGCCTATTTTATCAGCTTAGCTTATCAAAAATTTTGTTGTCTGTTATATCTGCGATTTTTGCAATCGTGCTTTATTTAAGATGCACCAGATTCGCAAAGATGAGATGTGTTAATATAATTCGTACATTTTATTATAATGTAATCGTGAATAGCACAGAATAACAAATTTCCCGGAATGCTTGATAGGCTCCGGGGATTAGCTTATGTTATCGGCGCAATGCTCTGCGCGATTGCAAGCACTTCATCCTTTGTGAGCTCAGGATCACGGGCATATAAAAAGAAGAGGGTGTTATCAATATAACCATATAACATTTGGGTGACTCCTTTTTGAACATACAGAGCATCACGCCCGTTTATCTGCACTGTCTCTGTATAAGCCTCTTCTGTGTCAATATGCATTCCGCCTTCAAACATTTGATTAAAACGAATTAATCCTCCACTCCCATTTCTATACACTATACGCACAAACCGGAGAGGCTCACGAATGTGTGGCTTCCCATCCATTACATATCCGTCTGGTAAATATCTCGGAGCATAAGCTACAAAGGGGACATCGTCCTGCAATGACTCAGCCGGAAATGCATCAATTTGTGTATGTGTCGGGAACACTTGAGATATAACTTTGAAGAACCACTCTCGAGATGCACTAACGGACATAACTGTGACAGTAGCAGCGATTAAAGCGGCCAAAATTGCTATAGCGATACGACGTCCTGTGTGAGTGGCCTTTTTCGATTGGTGGGAATAATCATCAATCAGCTGCTCTATACGATGGTCATACTCAGCAGGAATGTATACTTGAGACAATTCTTCATCCGATGGCAAATTAGATAATTCCATTTGTATGATTTCGTCTTGGTATTTCTCAAAAAATCTTGTGATGTCCTTACCAGAAATTCTTTGCATTTTCCCCCTCCTTTATATGTACTCGAGGGGATCAATGTTATGTCGGATACAATAATCCTTTGCACGTTGAATTGCGCGACTCCTCTGCTTGCGTATGGCCCATGATGTCTTTTGCAGATCATCCGCAATCTCCTGTATCGATTCACCATATATAATTTGGAGCGCCATAATCCGCCTTTCGGTATCGGATAAGAGTTTGATGATTTTGCTTGCCAAAGCCTTTGCTTCAACCTTTGAGCTGATAGGCATTTCTGAGGCGGATAAGGATTCTATGGCCTCTTCTTTCTCAAAAGATGAAATTGGGATAACAACATTTCGCTTTGCTATATTAAGAGCAGTGTTACGTGCGATCATCACTATATAATTTTTTATATGCTCATCCGACCTACCATCAAACACTTTTTCTGGGTGCTCTAAAACCCGAACAAACGCTTGCATTGCTGCATCTCGTGCATCATCTAAATTATGTAAAATCTTATTTGCAGCCAGTGTAGCGAGCCCCATATAATTATGATAAGCGTCCCTTACTTTATCGGCATATGGGTTTTTCTCATCACTTGGCCCTGTGAGTAAAATCCACATAGCAACGCCTCCTAGCTATAATAATAAATCTTACTATAACAATAGGAGTTCTGTCACTGGAACTTTTTTCTAGGTAATTAGACATATTGTTTTGACTACTTTTTGACTACTTCCATTTGCGATTTTTAATTTTTAATGATTACGAACTTTACAAAAAACATAGCATTTATGCGGGGTTTTGCGATTATTTGAGACTAATATAATGCGTGAATTTTGATTCGTAATCAGCAGGTCGGCAGTTCGAGTCTGCCCAGTAGCTCCAAAAGGACCGTATGGACAAGCCCTTGTTGGTGTGCCATACGGTCCTTTTTATTTTCCGAGCAGAGCAAAGGAAAGCGCTCCCGATCGCTTAGGGTCAAATCCCCATGCAGTCGGGAGCGTTTTGTGTAGCATAAAACGGGTTAGATTTGTAAAAAAGCCTACCTCTGTTGCGTAGGTTAAAGGCTCAAGATTTCACTCACCGTGGGATGCGGAAAGATGGTCTGGGAGAGCTGCTCCGCCGTCAACCCGGCGTTCACAGAGGCAGTCAGTCCGCCGATCATCTCAGAGGCATGGGGACACATGAGTTGTGCCCCAAGAAGGACGTCCGTGTCTGCGTCAAACACAAGCTTAGCAAAGCCGCGTTCCGCCCCCTCCACCACCGCTTTTCCGTTGGCAGAGGTCAACGATTTGCGCACGGTCACCTTGCGTCCCTCCGCTTTGGCGGCATCCGCCGTCAGCCCCACAGAGGCGATCTCCGGCTCTGTAAAGATGCAGGCGGGGATGGCGGATACATTCTTCACCGGAGCGCCTCCAAACATGGCGTGAACCGCATTTTTGGCCTCTGCCTCCGCTGCATGGGCCAGCTGGATGCCGCCGGATACGACGTCCCCCACCGCATAAATCCCAGGGATTTGGGTTTGATACTGTTCGTCCACCGGGATATAGCCGCGTTCCATCGGGAAATCAAACGATGCGGCAAAGAGCCCCTCGGTGTTGGGCCTGCGGCCCGTGCACACCAGCAGGCAATCCGCCGCGGTTTCCAGATCGCTGCCTTTTTGCGAAAAGCGGCAGAGGAGTTCGCCGTCTCCGGAGGCGATCTCCTGCACAGAGGCGCCTGTGTAGACCGACACACCGCGCTTTTTGAGGATCATCGAAAGGTTTTGGCTGATTTCGCGGTCCATCGTGGGAAGCAGGCGCGGCAGGGCTTCCAAGATGGTGACCGCGCACCCCAGGTCGCTGTAAATCTGCGCAAATTCCACCCCGATCACACCGCCGCCGATGATGGCCAGGCGCTTGCAGTCCACACCATCCCCCTGCAAGAGCTGGTCGCTCGTTACCACGCCGGGGAGATGAATCCCGGGGATGGGAGGCATTGCCGGGAGGGAACCTGTGGCGATCAAAAGGTTTTGCGCCTCATAGGGGGTCCCATCCACCAGGACACGTCCCGGCGCTTCAATCTGGGCGGAACCGTGCAACAGGGTGATGTTCCCCTTTTGAAAGAGCAGTTCGATCCCGCTGCGCAACTGCGCCGTTACCTTCTGGACATGCGCATACATCGCCGCCCGATCACAGGAGGCGTTCTGCACGTGGATTCCCAATTCTTCGGAACAGGTAGCCTCTCGAAAGACACGGGAGGCGCGCAAAAGCGCCTTGGTGGGGATACAGCCGCGGTTTAAACAGGTGCCGCCCACCGCGTCGCGCTCTACCACCGCCACGGTTTTCCCCAGCTTGGCCGCTTCCAGGGCCGCCACATAGCCGCCGGGTCCTCCGCCGATGACAATCAAATCAAAACCATTCATAACATGCATTCCTCCAGAAGCGACCGGATGTCCCGAGACATCTGCGCTTGTTCTTGATCTTCCATGGGAAGGGCTTTGACCGCGGCGCACAGGGAGCCGCAAGTAAAAGGAAGGCCCTTCCAGGCTTGTTGGACACGTTGTGCATAGAAAACATCCATCGCGTCGGTATAGACAGCCGCCTCCTCCACCCGTCCGGCGGAGACGCGAAATTGGATCGTAATTTCGCCCCAAAAAAATCGCCGGGAAAGCGCATAGGTGAAGTCCGCCTCTTTCCCCATGCGCCACTCCCAGGAGGCAAATTTTTCTTCCAGACGGCGCAATTCTTCCCCAGCCAGGCGTTCGGTGGGAAAGGGAAGAGGCGTCCCATGGTAGACTTCGCCAAAAGCGGCGGTGAGCGCCTGCCGGACCGCTTCCACGGTGATCCCTAGGACCAGTTCTGTGAGGTTCACCACGCGGGACCGCACGGATGGAACGCCTTTGGATTGCAGTTTCCCGGCGGAAACATGCAGGTAGTGGGACATCTTTTCCGCATCCACATCGATCAGAATGGTCCCATGGTGATAGCACCGGCCGCCGCTGGAATAGAAGGCGTTTCCGGAGAATTTGCGGCCGCCCGCCGTCAGGTCATTGCGGCCGGATTTTTCCGCCTGAATCCCCAACGCCTGCACCGCCCGGAGGATTACGTCCAACTGGCGTGGTACGCTGTAATCCTCCTTGTGGACCAAAAAGGTAAAATTGAGGTTGCCCAGGTCGTGGAATACCGCGCCCCCTCCGGAAAGGCGGCGGGCCAGAAAGCCCCCGTCGCGTTCCAGGGCTTCCACGCGGCATTCCCGGCGGCTGTTTTGGTTGCGGCCGATCACAACCGTGTTTTGGTTTTGCCAGAGGTAGAGGATACATTCCCCAGGGAGGACAGCGTTTAGCAGGGCCTCTTCCAGGGCTAAATTGGCGTATGGATTGGTACCGCTGGCTGTGGCGATATACAGAGTATTAAGCATCGAAGGAATACCGCAGTTTCGGGGTGCGCGCAGCGCGCACCTCGTCCGGCCGGCGAATGGGCGTGCGGGTGGGCGCGGCGTGGAGCGATTCCGGGTCGGTGTGGGCACACTCCAGGATTTCGGCGATCGTCTGCGCCGCCCAGTCCAATGTCTCCTTGGATTCGGTCTCCGTCGGTTCGAACATCAGCGCCTCCGGGACGATCAGAGGGAAGTACATGGTCGGCGGATGCATGCCGTAGTCCAACATCGATTTCGCCACGTCCATGGCGGAGACGCCGGTCTCCTTCTTGAGATGCTCCATGGTGAGCACAAATTCGTGCATACAGAGCCCGGGCGTTGCGGCGTCGCAGTACGGTTCCAGAAGCTTCTTCAAATAGTTGGCGTTCAGGACAGCGGTCTGCGCAGCATCCCGCATCCCATCGCCGCCGAGCATTTTCATATAACAGAGCGCACGGACCACCACGAGGAAGTTCCCGTAGAACGCCTTTACGCTGCCGATGGTCTGCTCTGCATCCTCGAAGGTATAGCGGCCATCTTTTTCCACCACATGACGGTTGGGGAGGAAGGGCACAAGAAGATCTTTTACGCCCACAGCGCCGGAACCGGGGCCGCCGCCTCCGTGCGGGGTGGAAAAGGTCTTGTGCAGGTTGAGGTGCACCACGTCGAAGCCCATATCGCCCGGACGCGCGACCCCCATCACGGCGTTGAGGTTGGCGCCGTCGTAGTAGTTCAGGCCGCCCGCCTCGTGGACAATGCGGGTGATTTCCAAAATGTTTTTGTCGAACAATCCCAGCGTGTTGGGATTTGTGAGCATCAATCCGGCAGTGTCGGGGCCTGCGGCCTTGCGCAGCGCGTCGAGGTCCACACAGCCGTCCGGCGAGGATGGCACATTGACCACTTCGAATCCCGTCATGGTGGCGGAGGCTGGATTGGTGCCATGGGCCGAGTCCGGGACGAGGATTTTGGTGCGCTGTAGGTCCCCGCGAGAGCGGTGGTAGGCCTTGATGAGCAGAAGGCCGGTGAATTCTCCGTGCGCGCCTGCGGCGGGCTGGAAGGTCATCGCTTCCATGCCGGTGACGGCGCAGAGGATGCGCTCCGCCTCGGCCAACACCTCCATGCAGCCCTGTGCCGTATGCTCCGGCTGCAGCGGATGGATTCCCGTGAAGCCCGGCAGGGCGGCGATCTCTTCGTTGAGCGCAGGGTTATATTTCATCGTGCAGGAGCCCAGGGGATAGAACCCATCGTTCACCCCGTGGACCCGCTTGGAAAGCTCCGTATAGTGGCGGCTGATGTCCGTCTCGGAGAGTTCCGGGAGATGAAGGGGTTGCTGGCGGGCGAATTGCTCGGGCAGCGCGGCATTTGGAACGTCGCAGTCCGGCAGGAGCGTACAGGCCCTCCCGGGGACGCTTTTTTCAAACAGCAGGTTCATGCGCACACCTCCTTCAACAGGCCGATCAGGGCATCTATTTGCGCTTTGGTGTTCTTTTCCGTTGTACACCAGAGGATGCCGCCCTCCACGGGGTAGCCTCCCAAGATGTCATGCGCTTCCAGCTTGGCGAGAATTTGCTCCGCCGGGAGAGGCGTTTCTGTGACAAATTCCTGGAAAAACGCGCCGGGATAGCGGCGCGGGAAGCCGATCTTTTCCAGCTCTTCCACGAGGTAGTGCGCCTTTGCATAGCTGAGCTGCGCCGCTTTTTGCAACCCCTGGGGCCCCATCGCCGCCAGGTAGACGGCCGCGCGCATGGCACAGAGGGCCTGGTTGGAGCAGATGTTGGAGGAGGCCTTTTCCCGGCGGATGTGCTGTTCCCTGGCTTGGAGCGTAAGCACAAAGCAGCGTTCGCCCGCTGCGTCCACGGTTTCACCCACGATGCGGCCCGGCAGCTTGCGGAACAGCGCTTGTGTACAGGCCATGAACCCGAGGTACGGCCCGCCAAAGGCGAGCGGCATCCCGAGCGGCTGGCCTTCTCCCACGGCGATGTCTGCACCGCATTCGCGCGGCGACTTGAGAATGGCCGCCGCAATGGGGTGGATGCCCAGGATGAATTTGGCCCCTGCTTCGTGAGCGGCGGCGCCGGTGGCCTCTGCATCCTCCAGGTTGCCGTAGAAATTGGGCTGTTGCAGATAGACGCAGGCGTCCGTATCGCAGAGCATGGCGCGCAGGGCGTCCAGATCGGTGCGCCCGTCCTTGGTTGGAATGAGCGCAACCTCCGCATCCGCGCCCGCACAATAGGTTTGGATGGTTTGAATCACCGCCGGGTGTGCGGCGGCAGAGACCAACGCGCGATTGCGTTTGCGGTCGCGGCACATCGCCACGGCTTCCGCGGCGGCGGAGGCGCCGTCGTACACGGAGGCGTTGGAGGCGTCCATGCCGGTCAGCTCACAGATCATGGTCTGGTATTCAAAAATGGATTGCAGGATCCCCTGGCTGATTTCCGCCTGATAGGGGGTGTAGGCGGTCAAAAATTCTTCCTTATTGCAGACGCGCTCCACAATCGCGGGGATATAGTGGTCGTATGCGCCAGCGCCGCGGAAGATGGTGTGGAACACGTGGTTTTTATCGGCCAACGCACACATCTGCGCGGAGACTTCCATCTCCGAGAGGCCGGGGGCGAGGTCTAGGCCGTCCAGACGGATGGATGCCGGCACATTGTCATAGAGCGCCTCGATCTGCGAGACGCCGACAGCCTCCAGCATTTTCCGCTTCTGTCCGGCGGTGGACGGAAGGTAACTTCCCATGGCGATTCTTCCCTTCTCAATCGTTTTTGTAGGGCGTCAATGCTTTGCCTCTTCTTCCGCGCAGAACGCTTCGTAGGCGGCGGCGTCCATCAGGTCGCCGTACTCCGTGATTTCCCCCACCTCGATGAACCAGGCGTCATAGGGAGCCTCGTTGATGCGCTGCGGGGCGTCGAGAAGCTCCTCGTTGATGGCGGAAACCGTGCCCCCCACCGGGCTGTACAGGTCGGAGACCGCTTTGACGCTCTCCACATCTGCAAAGCTTTCGCCCGGCGTGACCGGGTCGCCGACCTCGGGCAGATTGACAAACACAAGGTCGCCCAATTGGTTTTGTGCGTAGTCGGTTACACCGACGCGCGCGGATGTCTCATCGAGCTTTTGAATCCATTCGTGGGACCGGGTGTAGAGCAGTTCATTTGGAATTTTCATATGTATATCCTCCTTAAAAATGCGTTTCTATGGAATGTTTATTTAGACTTTGTGCGTTTGTAAAAGGGCAACGGGACGATTTCCGCTGCGACGTGGCGCCCGCGGACCTCCACTTCCACAGCGGTGCCGGGGGCGGAACAGGCGGTATCGACATAGGCCATCGCGCAGCTCACCCCCAGATAGGGGCAATGGGTGCCGGACGTGGTGACGCCCACTTCTTTTCCGTCGATCCAGATGGGCTGATCTTCCCGGAGAATCCCGCGCCCCGTCGCTTTGAGGCCCACACGCACGCGGGCGGGCTCTCCCAGCTGCATCAGCGCGCTCTTCCCGATGAAATCCTCCTTATCGAGTTTGACGGCAAACCCCAAGCCCGCACAGAGCGGGTCCATGTGGTCGTTCAATTCGTGCCCATAGAGCGGCATGGAGGCCTCTAGCCGCAGCGTGTCGCGCGCGCCCAAGCCGCAGGGGGTGGCCCCCGCCTGGACCAGTGCCTCCCAAACCGCCGGGGCGTCTTTGGGCTCCATATACAACTCATACCCGTCTTCCCCCGTGTATCCGGTGCGGGAGACCATGCAGGGGATACCGGCGACAGTTACGCGCTCCACGAAGGAATAATACTTTTTAGGCAGCGCTTCCAGGTCGGCCAGCCCGGAGAGGACTTTGTCCGCCTCCGGCCCCTGTACAGCGATCTGGGCCACGCGGTCCGAGAGATCGGTGAGGGATGCCTCCCCTTGCAGGTGTGCGCGAAGCCATGCGAGATCCTTTTCGGTGTTGGCTGCGTTCAGAACCAGGAAAAAGGAGGTTTCCGAGCGGCGGTAGACGATCAGGTCATCCACCACGCCCCCGGCTTCATTGAGCATCAGGGAATAGCGCGCCTTCCCGACCGGCATCCCCGTGAACTGGTTGGAGAGGATGTAGTTGAGCGCTTGTTCGGCCTGCGGCCCCTCGATCAACGCCTCCCCCATGTGGGAAACGTCAAAAAGCCCCGCATGCTGCCGCACCGCCATATGTTCGGCGATCACACCTGTGGGGTACTGCACCGGCAAAAGGTAACCGGCAAAGGGAACGATGCGTCCTTTGAGGGCAATGTGTTGTTCATACAGGGGTGTTTTCTTTTCCATGGGAACAATCCTCCTCATAAACAAAATTCCAGGAAAATAAAAAAAGACGGGGCGCGCAAATCTTTGCACGCTCCGTCATACAACCTGAAAGATTCTCCCAAAACGGGATTGCTTCTTCGGTGCCGCTTGTTGGCCGGAGGACCGGCAGGCATACGGCTTTTCGGAGTTTTGTCGGATACCGGTCCCTTTTGCCTGAGAGTTTTCGGCGTAGCCCCTTCGGCGCCGCAAATGCGCGGTCTCTCCCGGTATCTTCATCCATCCTATGTACTTTTCAAGCTTAGTATAAGAAATTTTTGGGGGTAAGTCAAGAAAATTTTGATACAGATTTTACACAATTCAAAGGCAAACGGCCGAAAATCGCCGCGGAATTGTATGCGCAGCAGGCCTATTCCAAAGGCTTTTTGGGCGGGAACCTTTTCCATGTATATGAAGGATTTCGTAAAAGATGACCGGCTGTGTGCGCAATGCGCACCCGCTGGATTCCCAGAAAAACAACGAGGGAAACCAGAATCCATTCTGATTTCCCTCGCGTTTTTTTAAAGGCTTTGTACAAAGTCCTTGATGTCGCCCAGCTCTTCCAGCAGGGGGGCGCCGATGACCTTGGAGAGCGCTTGATTCAGCTCGGAATATTCGTTACCTGTGATTTGAATCTGATCGTACTGGTGCTCGCGCAGAAGGTCCATGCGGCGGTCCAGTTCCGCGATGATCTCCTTTTTGATGTCCTTTGCCATGGAAACACTTCCTCGTATAATATGATTTGCAGACCGTTTTGTAAGTGTGTCTGCTTAGT